>Ga0209518_1000696_pt1 | contig 41631 bp, 39 predicted proteins | sample RifGroB1_FD_183993 | JGI IMG/M metagenome (GOLD analysis project Ga0209518, IMG submission 183993) | Groundwater microbial communities from Rifle, Colorado, USA - Groundwater B1 (SPAdes) (version 2) | ecosystem: Environmental > Aquatic > Deep subsurface > Groundwater | place: Rifle, Colorado...
AAGCATCCGCAAAAATAAGTATGAGACTCGTTCCAGACCAAGACAATGACAAGATTTATTCTGCCTTTGAAAAATATGTTAAGACTTTAATTCCAAAATGGGTAAAGCTTGAAGTCATAAGACACGCCGATTGTCTGCCTTACCTCGCGCCAACAAACCATCCGGTTTTTGATTTAATGAAGGCTAGTCTAAGAAAGGTATATGGAAAAGATCCAATATTTAAAAGAGTTAGCGGTTCAATCGGATTTGTTCCGATTATGGCAAAGGAACTCAAAGTTCCGGTAATAATGGTTGGCTTTGCTTTACCGGGAGCAAAAATTCACGGCCCCAACGAGCACTTCAGTCTATCAAATTACTTTAAAGGAATTGAGGTAATGGAAGATTTTTATTTGAGTCTTGACAAAGTCAAGCGTAATTAAATAAAATATCACAAATTCATGAGAAATTATTCTCTCACCATTGTTAACTTTGTCCTCTTTATTGAGGACTAGTCAACGTGGTGAGGGAATTAAACAAAAATTAAGAACTAAAAAATAAAAATTAGAACAACCTCTCACCACGAGAGGTTTTTTAGTTGGGTAAAATGATAAAAGATAGTGAACCATTAAATTTAGATTTCGAACAACGAGAAAGAAATTTACAGGAAGTATTAGTCCATGCAGTGGAAGAAAATATACAGGAAATGCAAGCTCTGACAGGGCAAGCTGATGAAATTCTAGAAAGAACCAGTTATCGATTTACTAATACCGCTACTCCTATTTTTCCTTACAGTTTAATTCCAATGGTGATTAGCGATGAAAGACAAGAACAATATACACAACAAGATTACCTTATTGACAGGGCTATTTGGAAAATTCTAAGAAGTCCACTGACTTATGAGTCATCGATTATTCTCAGCGGATTTAATCCCTTCGAACAAAGATTAGTCTTAGAAGACTTGGAAGAAAGAACCGCAAATGGGCTGGATAGGAGGATGTTTAGACGAATCGACAGACTAGGAGGTAAATATAATTTACTTTTAGGTCCGACAGACGAAAGACAAATCATTGAAGAGAATTCAAATTCCCCTGATGGTGGGGCTTACCAGTATGGTTTAGCCTTAGCCTTTAATGAGGTTGTCTTACCTGCTATACGGAGGTGGAGTGGAACAAATCTCCCAGATATTCCTCTCGTATGGGATAACCTTATTGAAGAAATGCAACGCGTAGCAATAATATATGGTAGAGATGGTATCAAAGATGTCGCATTAGTCTATTTGGAAGAAGGTAACCATATAGCTAAAGACAGCGAAATGCCTATCCTTGCAACATATCTTCGAGGAAAAGGACTGAATGTGGATTTTATCAATCAACACAATGCTTCTGGTGTGCAACTCTACCAATATGACGCAATTTACAGAGCATTTGATACCTCTCATAAACTCAGTGAAAGTGGTTTAAATGGTTTTGTGGATAACCTTAGAGGTCTCCCAATTGTAGGAAAACCTAGTGAAGTTTTGTTTGGCGCCAAAACAGCAATGGGTATTCTTTCAAGGGCAGCAAGAACAAAAGACTCAAGACTGACAGAAGAAGAAAATGTTGCAATCAATAAAGCGCTTGGTTGGAAAGATGTAATACACCCTACATATTCCCCAACTGTTATTACTCCCGATGGAACAGAATTATTTTGGAAAGACTTTTTAAATAAACATGGTCAGCAAGTATATATGAAGCAGAATATTGGCGGTTCTGGCTATGATATCTTACGTGTTGGCGGAAATGGAATTCAAACTGTAGATCAGTTGGTTGCGGAAGTTGAAAAAGCTTTTGATCGTTCTGCTTTAGAAATCGAAGGGATGGTAGCAACACCTAAAAGACCTTTCGCTCTAAAAGATAATGGAAGTATCCATTTTATCAATGGAAGTTCTGATTATACCGAATATTACGTTGGCGGAAAGCCTACAAAAACAGGTTTTGGTAGGTTTAATGTAATAGAAGGGCTTCAAGAAGATGATCCCCGAATTCTAAAAAACGTCACCCAAGGAGCTAAATTTTCTCCACTTTTGGTCGTGCCTCAAATTTAGAATTTGATACATATATATAATTATGGTAAAAAAAATTGAAAATGCTTTGATCGTTTCTCTAAATCGCGGCAGGGGAAGCGGTCTCACCTTTGCTCAACATGTTGATACTATTCACGAAAGTTTAAACGCATCCGCCCATATTGTGTCGTCTGAATTGCCAAAACAGATTATCAACGCTCCTTATAATTTCCATCAAGTTAATTTAGGAGGAAAACCTATACCTGTTCACGAATTTCTTCCTACTTGTCATTCCCAAATTGAAGCCAATAAGCTTTCCGCCGTCGAAGCCGAAGAATATATCAATGATTATCGGCAAGTAGTAGAAAAGGTGGTAACAACGTATAAACCAGAAATAATGATCCTTCACCATGCTAATTTATCTACAGTTGCCGCAGCCGAGTCCGCTAAGAAATCGAAAACCCCATATGTAGTTTATGTGCACGGAACATGTATGGATGGATATATTGATAATGAGAACCGTGACCCAACTCTATGGAATAGAATTTTGGCTTCCCTTGAGAAGGCAAACTTTCTTATAACTGCTTCTCAGTATGTTCGAAATAGTTTGGTTTTACCCCATATCAATTATCCTGAAAATAAAGTTGTAGTGATCCCTCCGCATCTTGATGATAATTTCGATAGACTTTCGGGCGAAATGAATATTATCGAATCTGAAGAGCAACAGAAGTCAGTGGTATATGTTGGATCAATGATAGAGTCCAAAGGACCACAAGTGTTAGCTGAAGCAAGCGCATGGTATTCTGATTTAGCTCAAACTATTTTTATCGGTGACGGTGCTCTTGCTCTATTAATAGAAGCTAAAGGTAAAAACGTATCAGTCAAGGGTTTTATCTCAGAACAAGAAAAAGTTGATATACTGAAATCCGCAAGTGTCGTTGTCGTACCCTCCCAGAAAAATGAGCATTTTGGTATAACTGTTATAGAAGGAATGGCTAGCTGTGGGGTTGTGATTGTTCCAAACTATGGAGGAATATCTGAAATTCTGGAAGACGGCAGAACGGGTATAAAAATCGACTGTAAAAATTCTGTCCACCTTGGTAAAGCTGTAAAAACTTTACTTGAGGATGAAGAATTAAGGTTAAGAATTAGAAAAAATGCCAAAACTAGTGTAAGAAAAAACTTCTCGAAAGGACCTATCCAAACAAAAATAAGAACGGTTTTGGAAAATTCTTTACTGAATATATGAAAATTAAAAAAGAAATAAAACACGCTTCCACTAGCCTACTGAAAGAGCTTGTAAACGTCTCAAGCTATACATTCGATAGCGTAGGAGTGAACAAATGCGGCGCGATTGTTAAAGATTTTTTAATAAACAACTTTCCTGAAAATAAAGTCCACATAAAAATATTAAAATCTAGCAATAAGAGTAATAAAGGCAATTCAATGATTTGTAATATGGGTAGTACACGCAAACCCAATCTCTTACTTTCTGGGCACTTAGATACTGTCCATAAGAATCATTACTCAAATTTTTCAGAAAAAGATGTAAAATTCTACGGTCCAGGAATAAACGACATGAAAGGAGGAATAGTTGTACTTCTTTTTGGTTTATTAGAATACTATAAAAAAACCAAAACCGTTCCCCACTGCACCTTAGTATTTACACCGGACGAGGAAGATGGGTCTAAAGAATTTTCAAGCGAACTTGGGAAAATATATAAAAACCATAAAATAGGGTTGGTTTTTGAGGGCGGAGGTTTAAATAACGAAATTTGTTACCAAAGAAAAGGTGTATGTCAATTTCGCTTAACTGTTAAGGGTAAGGCAGGACATGCTGGTTATTTTGTTAATAAATACCCGAACGCAATTGAAGAAATGGCTTATAAGATTTTAGAAATAAGAATATTAAGCTCTCTTTATAAAGATACGAGTGTAAACATCGGCAAAATAGACGGTGGTTTAAGGCCAAATATAATTGCAGATAAGTGCACTATCGAAATAGACTGTAGATTCACTTATTTAAAAGAACTTAACAGAATAAGGAGCCTATTAAAACATATAACAAGTAAATCTCGCATAAAAGGAAGTAAAGCAAACTTAGAAGAAACAGCATATTTACCACCCATGGTTCCAGCGAAAAATGGGTTAATTTTGCTTAAAGAAATTAAGAAACTAGCCAACGATATGGAGTTTCCTATTATTTTAGAAAAAAGAGGTGGCGGATCCGATGGAAACTTCATGGCAGACAGGGGTATGGCAGTGATTGACGGACTTGGGGCGTGTGGTGCTGAAGCACATACGAGGAATGAGTACATTATTAAAGATTTCCTTTGGAAGAGAATTCTACTATGTCAAAAAATAATTGAGATGGCAGTGAATTACAATTTCTGATTTAAAAAAATCAAAGATATCATGTAACCGACAGGCTCGTATGAACCGTAACAAGGAAAGGTATACAACACCGATAACGATTGGGTGACTATTAAAAAAGTTTAGAGCAGTAGTACAATATTTTAAAAACCTTCTTACTCTCACTTAATTAGCCGTATTCTGTGGACCCGAGGTCTCGAACCTCCCAGAACCACGCGGTACGGGACTAATCCAGCACTGAATGGTGCTGGGCCCAACCTCCTGATAGTATGTCAGGCACCTAACAATTTAGACATGAGCATCCAACCGAAAAATGTGCTATACTGTCACTTAGATAGCCGTCAACAAAAAATTTCTTCTTCTTAATCTTCAGCAATTTGTTAAAGCTATTATTAGAGAAATTATTATGAAACCATCAAACACGACTGAAGTCGGCACAAAACTAATAGACGGGGGAGTTGTTTATATAGTATATAAAATATTAAAAGAAAAACTGCAAGATAAGGAAGAAAGAATAATCCACTACAAACCATATTTCAAAAATGTTTACAATAGTACGCTCGTATGTTCTATTCCCGAAAGCAGTATTTTAAATACCGACCTCAGGATACCCGCGTCAAAAAAAGAAATAAAAGAACTTCTCTTTTATTTATCTGTCAAGTTGAGAAAAAACAAAGAATTAGATCTTGACGATGCATCCGCCATTTTAAGCTTGAATAATATAAGTGACGCTGCATACGTAATCAGAAAATTTTGGAAAGAAAGTCTAAAAAAAGGAGTTGATTTTAAAAAATCCAAAAAAGATCTTCTCAAAAAAGCAATAAATATGATTATTGAGGAAGTTGCTCTGGTAACCAAAACATCACCTGACAGTGCCAGAGAAAATATTACCACAGCGCTTAACAGACACTAAAAACTTCATGTGGGTGATCACCCGACGGGTGGGGTCCGGGTGCTAGCATCTTCATCGATTATTAACCCATCCTGGATAAGCACTATATATAGTTTCTCTCGCTTTTATGGTTTTGTCGTCAAAGACAATCCCCGTCAAAAGCTTCGGATGTGAAGGCGGAATTCTTCCTGTTACCTCATCCTCAAATCCCAAAACAAATTGTCTGGCAACCTTTACGATGGGTAATTCTAAGTCCGCGACGACTTCACAAGCTGAATTTGCAATTATTAATCTTTTCACCGCAACAATCTTTGCTGCATTTCCAAGCATCAATAGTGATGTCTCGCCACTTTCAAAGTCAGTTAATCCGAACGTTCCGACTTGTGTTTCCACACCCATTCTCGGCGCCATATACGCAACTGCATAATCAAGAGTGGTTCCTCCGAGTCTATTGACTTCCATTGGGGGATAAATCATTAAATTTCCTCTCACAGTACTAATTTCTTCTCCGGCCCCATCGGCAAATATTGCACCTTTAGCCTTTACCATATCTGAGGTATCTAATCTGCTAAAGTCAACCAACTCAACTTTACCTGTTTCAGGATTTAGCCAAAAAGGGGCCAAAAAGAGACACTCGTGAATCGGTATGCCCAATTTTTCCTGCATAATTTCTTTTCTATAACCGATTAGTGTTCCACGTGGATAGTTGGCGGCTTCTTTAGCCCAAATTCGCCCATGTCTTTGTAAATCAAGATAGGCAACCACATTTGCTCCTTCTGTATATGTTTCTTCTGGATGATAAAATGGCCAATTCCACTCTTCTATTACCATTTCAGTCTGAAAGCCTTTTGGAGGATTGACTCCTGCATTACTATTTCCCCTGAAGATAGCGGGGCGGACATAGGCTCTTGAAGGTCTCCCGTTCGATGAGAGAAGTTGTGACCCCAAAACTTTACCTAAATCAACAATTGCCTGGCCAAAATTGTTCATAGACATTGGAAGATTGAAGTGATGAGTTTCAACCGACCTTGTAGCTCTTGTCAATCTTGGTCCAAAGAGTATGAGATTACCTCCTACTATTCTGGGTTGGCCATTTACATCATTTTCCACTATAGGTTCAAGACTTAATCCCTCAAATACACGCTGTCCGTAATCATCATATGGAACCGAGACTCCTTTTTTATTCAAGGGGTGTTGTGGAGGAACAAAAATTGGCTTACCTAATTGATGTGAATATCTAAATACCAATTTTGCTGCAGGAAATCTCTCAAGAAATTCTGATTGTTCTTTAAGATCGTCTGACGATGGTGAATCATACTTTCGCAATTCCTCTTCGGGTGGTATATATCGGTATATCCTTTCAGAAAGGGTTTCTTGAGTCTCTTCTAGTTTTACTATATCGCCCCCTTGAATTAAACCCATGGTGCAAGAATATTATAGTAATTTGATTGAAAATCACAAGGAGATTTGTTTGATAATTTTAATTTGTGGACCGGAAGGGACTTGAACCCTTAACCTCCTGACTGCCAGCCAGGCGCGCTAACCAATTGTGCCACCGGCCCTAATTTACGTACCCGGCTAATTTTACACTGATCTACTAAATTAACCTCAATTGTGGACGACGTTGGGATTGAACCAACGACCTGTCGCCCAAGGCGACCGCTCTACTAAATTAACCTCAATTGTGGACGACGTTGGGATTGAACCAACGACCTCTTCGATGTCAACGAAGCGCTCTACCACTGAGCTAGTCGTCCATCTACTAACTCTGCTTGATTAAGATTTTTAATAATTCCCTTCCTTTTCCAGTTTTAAAAAACAGTTCTCGTTTATACGCCTCCACCCTAGTTTTATATTCTTCCTTATAAATCAAATTAAATGGTTTTGTTAACCTCGTATATTTGCTTTTCCCAAGATTATGTTCATTAAGCCGCCTTTCAAGATTACTAGTAGATCCCGTATAGAATCTGCCATTTGTCAAACTCTTAAGGACGTAGACAAAATACATTTTAGAACCTGTGACCTGTCGCCCAAGGCGACGGCTCTACCACTGAGCTAGTCGTCCGCTCGAAGTATTATACAAAAACACTCTAGAATTTGCTAATATGTATTTGTGTTCAAAAGAATTAAAAAATATCACGAGGAAAACGCCGAAACTCAAAATGCCGTTAAAACTTCATTTGAATCTCTGAAAAAACTGAAGATTGCTTATATTCCGTATAACGAACTTCTCAAAGAAGGCTTTTTTGCCGGCATAGGCTGGGCTTTGGGAGTAACTGTTGGTTTTGTAATTATTTCCTCTCTACTTGTAATTATCCTGAATTTATTGGGTGGTCTTCCCCTGATCGGTAGTTGGACGGCGAATATTATTGAAGAGACCCAGTTGCAGCTTCTTAAAAGAAACCCTATAATTCGTTAAACATAAAATGAAGTCCCAAAAAAACCTCGATAACCTAAGGCACTCAACAAGCCATCTTTTAGCGGCAGCTTTATTGGAAATTTATCCCGATTCAAAACCGACTCTTGGACCACCCATAGAAGACGGGTTTTATTATGATTTTGATAACCTGAAAATATCCGAAGAAGATCTTCCCAAAATTGAGGAAAAGATGAGGGAAATATTGCCGTCATGGAAAAATTTTGAACGACATGAACTAAAAGCCGATGATGCAAAAAAGGAGTACCCCAAAAATCCTTACAAGCACGAAATGATTGAAGAGTTTTCGGAAAAAGGTAAAAAGAAAGTTAGTTTTTATAAATCCGGAGATTATTGGGACCTGTGTCGCGGGGGACACGTTGAGCATCCGGACAAAGAACTTCAGCATTTCAAACTCCTCTCCATCGCTGGTGCCTACTGGCGAGGTTCTGAAAAAAATCCCATGCTTACCCGAATTTACGGAACCGTTTTCCCAACCCAAAAAGAACTCGACGAATATCTTAAAAATCTTGAACTAGAAAAAGAAAGAGACCACAGAAAAATTGGCAAGGAATTAGATTTATTTGTCTTTTCTGATCTAGTCGGAGCAGGTTTACCACTATTTACCGAAAAGGGAGCAGCAATCAGGCGAGAACTTGAAAGGTTTGTCCAGGATGAAGAAATTAAAAGAGGATACAAGCACGTTATCACGCCACCCCTTGCTAAAACCGACCTCTACAAAACTTCGGGTCATTATCCGTATTATAAGGATACAATGTATCCGCCAATGGTGGTTGACGAGGATGAGCTGATTTTGCGTCCAATGACTTGCCCTCACCACTTTATGCTATATAAATCGCGCCCCAGAAGCTATAAAGAACTTCCTTTAAGGATAGCGGAGTTGGCCTCGCAGTTTAGATATGAAAAAAGCGGCGAATTATCTGGATTAATGAGAGTACGGATGTTTTGTCTTGCCGATGCGCATATTGTTAGCAGGGTTAACCAAGCAGAGGTTGTAATTAAAGAGGTACTGGAACTAATCGATTACATTTCAGAAGCTTTAGGATTGGAAAAAGGCAAAGATTACAGATATAGGCTTTCCCTCGGGGATAGAAACGACGATAAAAAATATTACAAAGATGACAAGGCTTGGGACAAAGCGGAAGAAACACTCCGAAAGGTACTTAAAGAAACAAAGTCTCCCTTTTTTGAAGCCGAAGGCGAAGCTGCTTTTTATGGTCCGAAAATTGATGTTCAGATGAAAAAAATTTCAGGAAAGGAAGAAACAGCTTTTACAGTACAGTACGATTTTGTAATGCCAAAAAGATTTGACTTAACCTATGTAAATGAAAAAGGAGCAGAAGAACAACCAATTGTAATCCACCGCTCATCAATCGGTGCAATCGAAAGAGTTATGGCTTTATTAATAGAAAAATTCAATGGTAATTTTCCAACTTGGCTAACTCCGATTCAAGTGAAAGTTCTTCCGATATCGACTCGTCATATAAAGTATGCGGAAGAAATTGTTAGTAAGCTGAAGGAGGGGGGAATCAGGGTTGAACTTGATGACAGAAATGCAACTTTGCCTGCAAAAATCCGAGATTCACAGATGGAAAAAGTTTCCTATATGCTGGTTGTGGGGGATAAAGAGCAGGAAAAAGTAAGCGTAAGAGTAAGAGTAAGATCCGGGGAAGATCATGGAATGCTAAAGTTGGAGGAATTTATAAAAGATATTAGAAAAGAAATCGACGAGAAAATCATAAACTGAAGCTTGATAGATAAAGCTTAATAATATAAAATAAACCTAATCTAAACTTGAAAACCGGTCTTTTTAACTGGCGATTAAATAATCAAATAAGAGCACCCGAGGTTAGGGTTATTGGTGCGGATGGTAAACAGCTTGGGATTCTTAAAACTAATGAGGCTCTTTCAAAGGCTCATGAGGCGGGTTTAGATTTAGTAGAAATTGCCCCAAACGCTAAACCTCCTGTTACAAAAATCGTAGAATTGGGAAAATTTCGTTATCAGGAAGAAAAGAGGTTGCAAAAACTAAAGAAAAAGGCCAAATCAAGCGAGCTTAAAGAGGTGAGGTTTTCGCCTTTTATTGCCAATCACGATTATCAAACAAGACTCGATAAAGTAAGGGAGTTTTTAGACGAAAGCAACAAGGTAAAAATAGTCGTAGTCTTTATGGGAAAACAGATGGGAAGTACAAATTTCGGATATACTCTCTTAAAAAGAATAAAAGGCGATCTGGGAAATAGAATCGCAATAGACATGGAACCGAAGTTTTTCGGAAGACACCTGGCCATGGTTATTTCTCCCATAAAGAAAGGTAAGGTAATAAATGATGCTAATGATTCGAATAATGCCAATGCATACTAATAGATACGAATTGTTTGGATTTAGACAAAAGCGTCAAAATCTACATAATTAGTATTTATTCGCAGCATTCGCATAAATTCGCAGATTGGCATTATAATCATTTGTATGCCTAAGCAAAAGACACGAAAATCAATCACAAGAAGATTTAGAATAACCAAAAAGGGGAAAGTCCTGCGTTTACAGGGATTTAGACGTCACTTGAATGTTAAAAAATCATCCAAAAGGAAAAGAAGATTATCAAGAGTAGTTGCAACGAAAAATCCCTGGGCTAAAAAAATTAAAAAAGTTTTAGGAAAATAGATTAGCATTATATTTTTATGACTAGAGTCAAAAGTATCGCTCAGCGAAGACATCGTAAAATTAAAAAGGCTGCACGCGGCTTTAAACAAGCTCGTAGAACGCGTGTAAAAGCCGCTAAAGAGGCCTTGCTTCATGCAGGTCAGTATGCATATGTTGGGCGCAAGCTTAGAAAAAGAGATTTGAGAAGTCTTTGGATTAAACGCCTTAATGCCGCCGTTCGGCAACACGGACTTTCCTACAGCAAATTTATTGCTGGCTTGAAGAAAGAAAAAATCGAGCTAGACCGAAAAATTCTCGCCGACATCGCAGTCAACGACCCCGATACTTTCGCAAAAATCGTCTCCGAGGTAAAATAGTTTAGCGACCCTAATATACTGATTACACCCGAATTGCCAGAATTAATTTCAATGTTATCACCAAACGACATACAAAATCTAAAAAATGAAGCTCTGGCTCAAATCATGGAGGCAAAAAGCGCGGAAGAGCTGGAAGGCTTAAGGATCGCATATTTGGGAAGACAGGGAAAATTGACGAAGTTAATTAAAGAGATTAAGAGATTAAGTGGTTCTGAAAAGGAAGAGGTGGGAAGGCTTATTAATGAAAGCAAAAACGCTCTTCTAGAAACTACAGCGTCTAAAAAAAATCAATTTAAGGTTGTCAGGCGTGAGTGGTTTGACCCGACACTTCCGGGAGCAAAAGTAAAAATCGGTCATCACCATCCTACAACTCTGGTCATAAATGAAATGTATGAAATCTTTAAACACCTGGGTTTCTCGATTCTGGAGGGTCCTGAAATTGAAAACGATGAGTACAATTTTGGCAAACTCAATTTACCCAAAGATCATCCTGCAAGAAGCTTACAGGACGCTCTTTATATAGAAGAGCCTGATATAGTTTTAAGAACTCATACATCCTCGGTCGAAGCTAGGGCATTATCAACTCTTATACCCCCTTTCAGAATTGTCGTTGCCGGTAAATGTTATCGCTACGAAAATGTCAACGCCAGTAATAACGCAATGTTTTACCAATTCCAAGGCTTTGCACTTCAGGCGGGGTTATCAATGGCAGACTTGAAAGGAACTCTATATTATTTTGTTAAATCATTCTTCGGCGAGAAAAGAGAAATACGCTTCCGTTGCAAATACTACCCCGAAGTAGAACCTGGCGCAGGATTAGATTTAGATTGTCCTTTTTGCAATAAGAAGGGTTGTGCAGTCTGTAAAGGACGTGGTTGGCTGGAAATGCTGGGAAGCGGAATGATCCACCCCAACATATTAAAGGATTTCGGATACGATCCTAAAAAAATAAGCGGATACGCCTTCGGAATGGGTTTGGACAGAATTGTGATGGACAAATTCAAAATTGCGGATATTAGAAGCCTTTATAACGGAGATATTAAATATGAGAATACCGGTTAATTGGCTGAAAGAATATGTAAAAGTACCTGATAATTTATCGGAGCTTACCGGTAAATTGACTATGGCGGGTCATATGCTGGATAAACTGGATAAAGTCAATAATGACGTCATAGTCGATCTTGAACTTCGGGGAAATAGGGCTGATTGTTATTCTATATTAGGAATTGCCAGAGAAGTTTCTGCTTTATTTAATACTCCCCTTAACTATCCTAAAATCTATCAAAAGAGTCATAAAGTACTTCAATTAAATGAAGTGGGGTTAAAGGTGACTTCCGATTATCTTCAAAGAGTCATTATGATAATTATTCGAGATATTAAATTAACCCAATCTCCTAATTGGTTAAAAGAAAGACTCGAAGAATACGGTATCCCCGCTATAAATAACATTGTTGATTTAAGTAATTACGTAATGCTCGAAACCGGTCAACCGATGCATACTTTTGATCTTGATAGAGTTGGCAAAAACTTAACAATCAGACTGGCTACAAAAGGTGAACAAATGACTACTTTTTTAGGAGAAACAATAAGTCTTACAAATGATGATCTAGTTTGGGCTAACGAAAAAGATATTCTGTCAATTGCTGGGGTTATAGGAGGAAAACTCCACTCAATCTCAAATGAAACAAAAAATGTGTTGCTTGAAAGCGCCAGCTACAATCAGGCCAATATCCGTCGCAGTGTCCACCGGCACAAACTTTTAACCGACGCAGGCATTAGGCACGAAAAAGAGCTAGATCCAAACTTGGTTGAGTTCGGAATTTACAGATTTTTGGAGCTTATAAAGGAAAACAAATGGGGAAAAATTGAAAATAAAATTTTAGACTATTATCCAAGTTTAACTAGACCATGGAACCTGAATTTAAATTTTGGCTACCTGAACACCTTGTCAGGAAGGGTAATCGAGCCAAAAAAGGTTATCGAAATCTTAAAGCGGCTTAGTTTCAAGATCATTAAAGAAAATTCGAAAGACTTAGAGGTAGAATGTCCAACCTACAGAACCGATGTTAAATCTGAAGAGGATCTCATAGAGGAGGTCTTAAGAATAGATGGTTACGATAAAATTCCGGAAAAAATCTTATCAGTTGAAATTCCGAAAAATATCACACCGAATTTTATTAATCAGGAACAAAACATAAAAAACAATCTGGTTTCTTTAGGCTTTGACGAAATTATAAGCCTTCCTTTTGTTAGACAAGAAAATCTAAGACTCAATAAATATCTGTTCGAAAAAATAACGCTACCCGTAAGAGTAGTAAATCCTCCATCTCCCGATATCGAAGAAATGAGAATGACACTTTTTCCAAACTTATCTGATTTTACGCGAAAAATAATAAATGAAAGAGGAGATGAAGTCCGGCTTTTTGAAGTTGGAAAGATATATTTCAAAAATAAAAAGAATTATATTGAAGAAAGAAAAGCGGGTATTTGCTATTGGAGTAAAAACAAAGAAAGTTACTTTAAGTTCAAAGGATTTCTTGAAGCATTCTTCACAAAGATAAGTATAGTCGGTGCAATCTTTATTGAAATGGATTCTCCGATCTTTCTAAATTCGTATAAAATAAGCTTGTATGGCAAAATAGTGGGAATTGGCGGTGAGATTGACAATATTTATTATGCCGAGATTGACCTAGACAAAATACTTAAAGACATAAGTGCTCCGCAGGTAACCCTCTGGCCAAAATATCCCCCGCAAATAGAAGATATAACTTTAGTCGTCCCTGAAAGAACTAAAATAGGAGAGGTAATTCAATCAATAAAATCAGTTGATAATAATGTATCGGAAGTCGAATTGATAGATATTTATAAAGATTCACACACTTTCAAGATTTGGTACCAAGATCCTAAAAAAACTTTAGATAACGAAGAAGTCGAGAAAATAAGAGTGAAGATTGTTAAAATTCTAAGTAATAAAGGATTGAAAATCAAAGGCTAAATTGGGGTTGGGGTAGGCGTCCCCGTTGGAATAGGGGAGGGGGAATAATCCCAGGGAACTTTTACGCCGATTGTTATACTTCTATCCGATTCTTTCCCAGATGAATCTTTGGCCTTTGCACGCAGCCTATGAATACCATCCGAAAGCTCCACGTCCTCCCTGAAGGGCGGCCTCGTAAATGATCTGATTCTCGTCCCATCGACTTCCAATTCAACCAGGATAATGTTATTTGTCGAATCAGCCCGTATTTCTACTGCAAATTTATTTGGGAGATTTGAATCATTGTCGTGAGGAGTCAAAAACTCAACATTCACAGGATTACTTGTCCCGCAGTAGTCGCTTGGAGGTCGATACCTTGGGTCAGATTGAGTTCCAATCCAGCTTAATATTCCTTCCTGCCATTTGTTAACGCCATCAATTCCTCCGGTCGGATCTTCTTCTTTAAATACAAAAAACTCCTTTTCTTCATAATTCCCGGAGGCTATATCAGAAGGAGTTGCCAAACGCCCATCACTTTTACATACCTTCAATCTTACGTGTACAGGATCTTCTCCCGGCTCGGTTCCCACAATAAATTTCTCAATTCGGGAAGGGAAACCATCGTGGGCAGAATAACCGGAAACCGAATCAATGGATTTTGTTACAATCCCACCGGGAACTTCGAAGCTTATATTCGGTTTTTCTTTTAAACTTTCTAAAATAATCCTTCTCCAAATAGGTGACGCACCCGTTACGCCTGATGCAACCTGAAGCATCTCGCTATTATCGTTATTCCCTACCCAAACACCCGCTAAAGATTGGGAATTTCCACCGACCGTCCAGTTATCTCTTTTGTCATTAGTAGTTCCTGTTTTTACCGCAATTTGACGCCCGGCAATATTAAGAAGTGAGTTTAACCCGAATACTTCCTTTCTGGCTTCGTTATCGGACAAGATGTCAGCAATTAAATAGGCTTGTTCGGGAGTCAAAACACGCCTTCCTTTTTCGGGCTTTATCTCCTCTAATACTTTTCCTTCAGAGTCTTCGACTTTAAGAATTGCAATAGGGTCAACCCTAAAACCCTGATTCATGAAAGGAGCGTATGCGCTTGCTAGTTCAAGCAGTTTAACCTCACCCCCACCGAGCGTAAGCGAGAGGCCTACTCGACTTAGGGTGTCCTGTGTTGGCGGCAGAGTGGAAATTCCCAAATCATAGGCGGTTGAGAGAGTATCCTTAATTCCAACCATGGCCAGCATTTTTACTGCAACCAAGTTAATTGAGTTTCCGAGAGCAAAGCGAACTTGAACAGGACCCCTGCTTTTCCCATCATAATTCACGGGTTTATATGTAGGCTGCCCGATACCACCCGGAAATTCTGTCGGAACATCCATTATTGGCGTCGACCCGGTATAGCTCTTTTTAAAAGCCGTAACATAAGTAAAGGGTTTGAAGGCACTTCCCGGCTGTCTTAGAGAAAGCGTAACATTCACCTGTCCATCAATATCGGGGTCGTTAAATCCGCGCGAACCAACCATCGCCAGAATTTCCCCTGTTTGAGGATTTATCACGACAGCCGCACCGTTTGTAATATGTAAACTTACTACCTTCTCGATTTCCCCTTTGACGATACCTTGCGCAGCCTCCTGTAGTTCTAAATCAAGTGTCGTTGTCACTTTTAATCCGCCCTGCTCGACAACTCTCTCGCCATATCTCTCTTCCAGAATTCTTTGAACATACTGAACAAAATGCGGGGCTTTGAAGTTGGCACCTCTTTCCTGAATTTCAACGACTGGAAGTTCATTAAGAGCATCCTCTTCTTCATCCTCGGAAATATATCCATCCTCACGCATTCGTCTTAAAACCTGTTTGGTCCTGTCAATATAGGCATCAGGGTAACCCGAGTATGGAGAATAGTAGGAAGGTCTTTGGGGAAGTCCAGCCAGAATTGCCGACTCAATCAAATTTAAATCCTTTACCTCTTTATCAAAGTAAGTCTCGCTAGCAGTTTCCACACCCCAAGCAGTTCCGCCGTAGGGCGCTTCATTAAGGTACATCTGAAGAATTTCGTCTTTCGAATATTTTCTTTCGATCTGGATTGCCAGAAGGAACTCTTTTATCTTTCTAATAATCGTTCTTTCTGGGGTCAAAAGAACATTTTTGACAAGTTGCTGAGTTAATGTGGAACCACCCTGAGCATAACCTCGAGTAAATATCCGCGAAATCCCCCTGAGTATTCCGAAAGGATCAAAGCCTTGGTGCTTATAGAAGTTCTTATCTTCAATCGCAACCGTTGCATTCTTTAAATCTTCTGGAATATCCGACAAGACTACGGGCGTTCTTTTTTGTTCGGCAAAAATGTCGTATAGAACCTGGCCATTCCTATCCAGAATTTTTGTTGAAAAACCTTCACGCCTTACTATTTTGTCGGGAGAGGGTAGGTTAAAGGCAAAAAGAGGCAGGATTACGAAAGAGCCGATAAATAAGGCAATTACGCCCAGGAATAAAAGTTTGGCCAATCTCGCCAACGACCGACTTTTCTTTACTGCAACGGGAACATAAGACCACCTTTTTTTAAATCTTTTTCTTCTCCTGACTTCTCTCCATTTAGACATACTTAACCATTCTAGCAAAATATCCTTTGACCTCAAAGAAATTTGGGGCTAAAATTCAAAGTATGGACAAAATTGATGAAGTTTTGACAAGGGGAGTGGAGCAAATCTTGCCGTCGAAAGAAGGATTAGCAGAGTTAATGGGGAAGAAAAAAATAACCCTTTACCAAGGATTCGACCCTTCTATGCCATCTTTGCACCTGGGAAATTACGTAGGATTAATGAAACTTAGACAATTCCAAAAACTCGGTCATAAAGTGATATTTCTAGTCGGTGATTTCACCGGGATGATAGGGGACCCTTCTGATAAATTAGCTGTCAGAAAAAAATTATCAAGAGATGAAGTTTTGGAAAATTCTAAAAAATATAAAGAGCAAGCATCTAAAGTCATATTTTTTGAAGGGGAAAATCCTGCAGAAATTAAATATAATTCCGAGTGGAGCGACAAGGTAAATTTTAAAGACTTAATTGAAATAACTTCCAGTCTCACGGTGCAGCAAATGATTGAAAGAGATATGTATCAAGAACGTCTAAAACAAAATAAACCTATTTATCTTCATGAATTTTTATACCCTGTCGCACAAGGATACGATTCTGTGGCAATGAATGTCGACCTTGAGATAGGAGGGTCTGACCAAATATTTAATATGCTGGCGGGTCGGACGCTCATGAAGGCGATGAAAGGCAAAGAAAAGTTTGTTCTTGCAACAAAGCTTTTGGTGGATAAAGAAGGTAACAAAGTCGGAAAAACGACGGGGAATGCGCTTTTCCTGGATACTACCGCTGAGAATTTTTTCGCAGGAATTATGTCCTTTCCGGACGAGGTAATCGAGCTTGGATTTGAGCTTTTAACAGAAGTTGAACTTGATGGGTTAGTTGAAAAAGTTAAGTCTAACCCGATGGGCGAAAAGAAAAGACTTGCACATGAGGTTGTCAATATACTCTGGGGAGAGGGTGATGCCAAAAAAGCCCAAGGACATTTCGAAAAAAATTTTCAAGAGAATAAACCGGAATTCAGGCAAGAATTAGCGGCCAAAGAAACTTTAGTCGAAACAATTTCTCAATTAGTCGGAAGCATGAGTGAAGCCAAAAGACTGATCGCCCAAGAGGCTGTTGAAATAAACAACTTAGTGGTTACTAATCCTACAATGAAAATTAGAGGTGGTGAAGAAATCAAAGTTGGCAAAAAGATTTTCATTAAGATCAAGAAAGGTCTATAAGTAACGGGTGTCAAGCTAATCCACCCGACGGGTGGTCAGTTATATGTTTGGGAGTAAAAAACATCAAAAACTTGTAAAAATATTGGTGATAATTGCATCACTTGCACTTTTATTGACTACTTTTTTACCTTTTTTGTCCTTCGCCTTCCGCTAGTCAAAAGTGATATTATTTAGCTACCGACATGGATTTATCGACTTCTGTAACAAACTTGCCTCTTGTAGGGCCGGCATATGCGAGACGCCTTGAAAAGTTGGGGATCGAAACGCTTGAAGACTTACTTTTCCATATACCACATCGCTACATAGACTACCGATTAATCTCAGTAATCGGCAGAGTTCAGGTTGGAGAAACAGTAACCATCCAAGGAAATGTCGATTCGATTAAAAATATCTACACAAAGTTTGGAAAAAGAATCCAGCTTACCCAAGTAACAGATAAAACAGGATCCATGCAAGTGGTCTGGTTTAACCAACCATATCTTGTAAATAGCATCCGAAAAGATGAGAAGTACTCATTCTCGGGTAAATGCGATTGGTTTGATAGAAAAAAGAGTTTAATCTCACCCGAATACGAAAATATTCAGGATGGCCTAAATACGGTTCATACGGCAAGGCTTGTTCCGGTATATCCTGAAACGGCAAGGCTGTCTTCGAAATGGATCCGTGGAAAAATATCTAATTTGTTTTCTACTTCGATCAATGAAATCAAAGAATATCTGCCTGACGAATTAATATCCAAGCTTAATTATCCAACAATTATCGATTCTTTACATTATGTACACTATCCCAATGAATTAGACCAAGCCGAAAAAGGCAGAGAAAGACTTGCATTTGACGAACTACTTTTTTATCAGCTCAGAAGTCTTTACAGGAAAAGTGATTGGCAAAAAATCAAAACAGTTCATTCATTAAAAGTGGACAAAAAGATTCTGGAAAAATTTAAAAAAGGGCTTCCTTTTAGTTTAACTTTCTCGCAAGAACGCTCTATCCAAGAAATTCTAAAAGACGTTGCTAAGAATTATCCCATGAACAGACTTTTAGAAGGCGATGTTGGTAGCGGAAAAACGGTAGTCGCGGCAGCAGGAGCTTTTGCAGCTTTTGTAAACGGATACCAGTCTGTTTTTATGGCGCCGACGCAGATTCTTGCTAATCAGCACTTTAATACGCTAAAGAGCATCTTTGACCCATATAAGGTAAGAGTCAGTCTGGTTACATCAGAAGGGGTAAAAAAAGATCTTGGCAAAACAGACATTTTTGTAGGAACACATGCTTTAATCCACAAAAAGTTGGATTTTGATAATGTGGCGCTTGTAGTAATCGACGAACAACATAGGTTCGGAGTCGAACAAAGAGCCCATCTGGTCAATAAATCGGAAACTAAGCGCTCCTCACCACACATTCTAACCATGACCGCAACACCAATTCCCAGAACTATTGCTCTTACCGTATATGGAGACCTTGATCTATCGACGCTCACAGAACTTCCGGAAGGCAGAAAGCCAATAACCACCTGGCTTGTTCCGCCAGAAAAACGAGGGGCAGCTTATAACTGGATAAGAAATTTTATAAAAAAAGAGGTGATACAAGCATTCATTGTCTGTCCTTTAATCGAAGAGTCGCATGTAGAAACCATGAAACAGGTAAAAGCGGCAACAGCCGAGTATAAAAAATTACAGGAAGTTTTTAAAGATCTGAATATCGGACTTTTACACGGAAAGCAAAGCGCAAAAGAAAAAAATGGGACCCTAGACGCTTTTAAAAGAGGAGAGTTACACATTTTGGTTTCAACTCCGGTTGTAGAAGTCGGAATTGACGTTCCCAATGCTACCATCATGATTATTGAGGCAGCAGAAAGATTCGGTTTGGCCCAACTTCACCAATTAAGAGGCAGAATCGGTAGGGGAGAAAAGAAATCTTACTGCCTTTTATTTACGGAAAGTAAATCGCAGAAAGTACTGAACAGGCTGAAAGCACTGAAGGAGAATAAATCAGGGTTTGAACTTTCGGAGCTGGATTTAAAACTTAGAGGTCCAGGAGAAATGTACGGCACCAAACAACACGGTTTTCCTGAATTAAAAATTGCCTCTTGGAGCGATGCGGGTTTAATCAAAATGACTCGAGAAGTCGCCCAAGACGTAGTTACAAATCCTCAGACCTACCCAAAGCTCATCCAAAAAATCGAATCCCAAAATATCGCTCCAAATTGATATCCAGATTGGAATTTACAATTTCAATCTATTAAGTTAAAATTGTCCCATGGCACCGCTACCAAAGAAAAAGCATACCAGGTCAAGAAGTGGCAAAAGACGAAACAGTCCGTCTAACCGACGTACTTTGCAGAATTTATCAAAATGTCCCTCTTGTGGAAAACTACGACAACCCCACAAGGCATGCCCACATTGCGGCTTCTATAAATGAAAACTGCAAAAGATCCTAGACACCAAATAAGACGCGAGACTGTTAAGGCACTATTTGCCGAAACTTTTACTAAACAGGGAGAATACTCATACTTAGTCAAAAAAATTCTAAAGAAAGTCAAAAAAATAGACCAAAATATTGAAAACTCTGCCCCCCAGTGGCCGATTGACAAAGTTAACAAAATCGACCTGGCAATATTAAGACTCGCGGTTTATGAACTAATGGAAGAAGGTACTCCTCCAAAAGTTGTAATTGACGAAGCCGTTGAACTGGCAAAGGAATTTGGAGCCGAAAGTTCTCCTTCCTTTATCAATGGTGTTTTGGGTACAATATTTAATGAAAAGGGGGCAGTATGATAAATACAACTGATCAAAAAGAAACTAAAAATCTTGTCAAACAACACCTGGCAGATTATTTGGGAGTAGAAATAGAAGATATAGATGACGATGATTCATTAACACACGATCTACATATGAGACCAAGCGACTTGACGGATTTTTTGGAAACGCTGAAGTCAAATGAACTTGACACTAAAAATATTGATCTTACAGAAATCGAAACCGTGGGAGAACTCATCGAAGCCATAGGCTACGAATAATCATGAATATGAAATTAGAAAGTTATTTTGATAATAAAGATCTTTATGACCTTGCCCTGACTCACAAATCCTGGGTAAATGAACACGCTAAAGTAAGAAGTTCAAACGAACGTCTTGAGTTTTTGGGCGACGCGGTTTTAGAATTTGTAGTTTCTAAAGAGCTTTACAAAAGATTCCCCAATAAAGAGGAAGGGTATCTTACCGCACTACGAGCAAATCTTGTAAATACAATTAACCTTTCAGAAATCGCAAAAAAATTAGGTTTGGGTGCCAAACTTTATCTTTCAAAGGGCGAAGAAGAAACAGGAGGCAGAGAAAACCCGTCCCTTCTTGCTAATACCTTTGAAGCAATAATTGGCGCGATTTTTTTGGATAAAGGCCAAGAGGTTGTCGAGAAATTTATTGAAAAATACCTTTTATCGGGCATCGAAGACAAACTTGCCAAACCCCTGAAAGACCCCAAAAGCTTACTCCAGGAATATATTCAGGCACAAGGATCTCCGGCACCTCAATATGATGTTGTTTCTGAGTCCGGACCTGATCACGCAAAGCGGTTTACGATTAAAGTTTCCACAAACGGACAGGTTCTGGCCAAAGGGGAAGGAAAAAGCAAAAGTGAGGCCGCCCAAGAAGCGGCCAAAGAGGCGCTCAAAGACCTTGTTCCAAAACGCAAAAAAAAATGATTGCTTAAAAGACCTATTTCAGATAAAATTGCTACCATGACCAAAATCAGACTGGCCAGATACGGTTCTAAAAAAAGACCTTTTTATAGAATTGTTGTGGTTGATAAAAGAAAAAAGAGATCGGGCGCAGCTCTTGATATTATTGGCTCCTGGGATCCTTCTAAAAGTCATCTACAAGTTGATAAGAAGAAATTAGAAAGTTGGCTAGCACGAGGTGCAAGAAAAACTTTGAGCGTAGATAAGCTCCTTTCCAAATGAAAGATTTATTAACATACATCTTAGAAGGCATTATTGAAAAAGGAAGTTTTGAGATCGAAGAAAATGAGGAAAACTCACATGTCGACTTTAAAATTTTAGCCGATCCGGCAATTTGCGGTCTAATAATCGGTAAAGGTGGACAAACCATTAAATCCATACAAACACTTTTAAGAGTCAAGGGAAAACTTGAAGGTAAGTCGGTTTTTGTGAATTTAGAAGAAAAAAATTCAGTTAAACGGAATTTCTCTGTCTAGCGGCTGTTGAGATTTTAAGTCACCCAAGATGGGTTGTTTCAAAGAAGAAATCCGTTCTAATATCTCCGTCTGTTCACTGGTTAGGTTCTTAAGCGGTTCACTTATTGAGGGCAGTGTTGTGGGAAGAGCCGACCAATAAAAAGAAATTTCAAGTTCTTGTTCATATTTAGCCTCGGTTTGATTAAGAGTACCCTCGGATCCTACTATCAACGAAATGGGCGTCAAATCGGAAATATTTTCCATAAAAGTTGTGATCGAGCCTACGTCTGAACTCTCTGTATCAACATTAATAATCATGCTATTAACCAAATCATCCTTTTTTTGAGAACGGGAGGTAGATATCTCTTTTATGGTTATTGAACTCTCCTCTGCGTTTAATCTTAACTGTGATATCAAAAAAGTTGCGGGGTTTTTTTGGGGAAGAGCAACAAGCGTAAAATCAGCCTGATCCAAAACATCGGGTCTGATATTTTTGATGGAGGCAAGCTTTTCCCTGAGATTAGTTTCCTCCTTCTTTGCAATTCTATATTCTTCAATTTGTTTTTTAACTCGCCCGTAACCTGTGGTTGCTGCGTAAAATGCAAAGGATAAAATTATTAGAATTAACAGTAAGGGTCCTACTAATATCCTAAAGTTAAAAAAGAAACCTCTGGATGATGGACTGAAACCTTTCATACTCTAGTTCTATTAAAATCAAATTTGATAACGTATCCTTTTGTGGAATCAAATTCCAGGGACTTTAGAACAATTTTCTCGAAACTTTCTAGGTTGATAATTCCGGAAACAAACTTCGCCAAATTTGATAAACTATCAGCGGCAAGAGTCACTTCTAAGTTATCAGCTTCAAGATTGTACGCCTGAATTAATACTCCCTCGGGAATTACCCTTATAATCTCTCTTAAGGAAGATACGCCATCCCCGGCATTCTCCTTCTTGTAAACAGATTCGACTTTGTCGATTCGATCTTTGATGAGAACTATTCTCTGCTCAGTTTCTTGCAGGGCTTTTATTTCGCGCTTCAGGGACTCCTGGTTGGAGAAAGCCGTTTTTGTTCTTTGGGAAAAAATAGTAATTATACCGACTAGAAGCGTTACTCCAACGAGAAAAATCAGAAGGGTTACTAAGGCAAGTTTTTTTAAAATCTTGGCAAAGTTAACTACGTAAGCTTTAGGTTTTAGTTCCTGAACGAGTAAATTTATAGCCATAAAATACCAATAATCAATCCTGCCTCATGGCAAGTCCTACTGCAATTGAATAGAAAGGTGCGTAACCGGCTAGAGACTTAACCGCTTCAGGATCTACCTCAACTTTAGAAAAAGGATTACCTGCAACAACCTCCATTCCCAGAAGTTTTGTCAAAGCGTTAGCTACTTCAGGCATTCCCGCGGTTCCGCCCGAGAGAATTACAGATCTGGGTACCTCGCCCTTTTCTTCAGTCTGATAAAAATGGATTGCTTTTTTCATTTCGTCAGAAACCATTCTAAAAACTGGATCGAGTGCTTTTTTAACTTTTCCCTCAAGTTGACTTTGTGACAAACCGTAAGTCCTCTTATACTCTTCGGCTTGTGCTACTTCTATTCCCAAACTTTGGGATACGGCTCTGGTGAAGGCTTCACCGGCTGTGGGAATCGAACGCGAAAATGCGAGTTGTCCGTTTCTGGCAATGGCGATGTCTGTTGAAACGGCGCCGAAATCCACAATCATCACGGTTTGATCCTCGGGTGCAAGAGAACGAACCAGAGCAATTAGCTCTGTTTCAACGGAAAATAGTGTTAGACCTGCCGCTTCGACGACTCTTGCATACTTTTCAACTAACACTTTTGGGGCAGCAACTAAAAGAACAGAAACATGGGGAGGAGTCGTATCTTCCCTCCGCTCGACGATTTGGTGCTGAACTATTGCATCCTCAACAGGTATCGGAATGTACTGCTCAGCCTCCCACCTGACGGCTGAAGCTATTTCCTCGTCGGTCAGAGTCGGAAATTTTACACTCCTGGTGAAAACCTGTGCCTCGGGAAGCGCTATCCCTACCTCGCGCGACGAAATTTTTGCTTCTTTATGAAGTTTTTTTACGACGTCCCCTAAAAATGCAAACTCTTTGTCGTCTTTAAACTGCTCCGGCCTTGCACCCTTATGAGCAACAACGCCTGAAGCACGCAAACGAAATCGACCTTTTTCGTTGACAAGCTCGACAATTTTTATAGTTTTAGAACCGATATCAAGTCCTACAGACATAATTTACCTCAAACTTTCTTTTCGGAAAGAAAGTTTGGCAAAGAAAACTAAAACAATTCATCACACAATTTTCATTTTACAAGATCTTTTAGACTGAAAACCGCGGCGTCAAAAAAAGTGGGGGATTCGGAATAGCCCTGAAAAACGTTTACTCTTCGTGAAGATTCACCCGCCGTACCAGTTGAGCTGATATTTAATCCTTGCGCAGGAAGTGAACTTGCTGGTCCGGTTGTCCAAATACCTACTCTTTGAGGTTCGGCGGAAGTGGCATAATACATTCTGACTTTTACCATTAGAGGACAACCCAGTGGAGAGTCATCACAGATAGCATCTATATCATTATTCACATTAATTTGTGAACGGTATTTGAAGCTATCCCCATTTGTAAAATTACAGCCCGCATTTAAACCTGCCGGATTTTGAAATCCACCGGCGCCAGTAGGGGAATGCGCAAACCTTTTTACACGAACCGAGGCATAATTGTTGGAGGAATCAACAGATAACCTTGTTGTATCATAAAAAAAGAGTATTTCAACCGCTGGCGTAACAACTGATGTAGGGTTTCCCCAACAGACATTCATAATGTTAGCTCTGAAACAAGGCACACCTCCGGAACAAGTTAATTGACCAGTGGAGTTATGTGAGACTAACCAGAATGTGGCAATTTCACCTGCAGTTAAATCTTTCTGATACTTAAATTGTTTGTCTACCTCACTAGGGTTTGTAACTTCGCCTTCATATTTATAACTCGGATCTCCGAGCAAAACAGGGCCGAATGAGCCTAAAGATGGGTTGAGAAGCTTTTCCTCTATTCCCGCTTCGGCTGCGGAAAAGGCACGCAGGGCATCTTCCTCATAGGTTGTAACTGTTACGTCGGTAACAGATCGGGAAACAACAGACAGGACCACGGTCAAAATTACGGCCATTGTCAGAAGAACTATCAGTAACGCCTGACCACCTTGAAAATTCTTATCAACTTTTGCTCTATTTAAAGGCAGCTTTCTCATCTATTCAAGTTTAACAACCCAGCTCAGCCGGGTCAATTACCACGCCAAGCTTGGTCTATTATTAATAATTTCTCAAAAGTATCTTTGTTGTCTCAGTAATCTGCGATCCTTCCGCACCAGTTATCCCCGTTCTTTCGGCTTTAATCGTAATATCCACAGAGTGAGGAATACTTGTATTGTTACAGGTAAAAACAGATGTGCAATCTACCTCAATATCGGGGGATGTTAGTGTTGATGACTCTGACGAAATTGAACCCGAACTACAATCAAAACGAACGGAATTACCGTACTCGTCTATATAAACCAAGGTGTTCGCGTCAGAAGAAGCACAATTTAAACTATCTGCATTTCTTAATAACCTTTCCATCGTGCTTAGTGCAAAATCAACATTTTCCCGAACAATAACCTGTGATTCGCTTTTTTTGGAACCTCTCAAAGACGAAGAAAGAGATTGTGTTGCAACAACAGCTAATATCGAAAATACCGCAACAACAATAAGCATCTCAATCAAAGAAAATCCCCGCACCATACTTACTTGCTCCCGAGAACTGCGTGCTCGCGTCGCAAGAGCGTAACTGCGGGGCAAGCCCCTTGAAAGATTTGATCTTGGTTTAAAAGCTTTTGACCTTGTCATATTTGTAAATTATTTCAGTATGCAAAAAGATCGATGCTTATTACGCGAAATGATATTGGTTAATAGGTAAAGGTAACGATGCCCGTATCGTTTAGAGTTGAAAGGTAACGTCTTTTAATTACGACATACGTTACCGACTCACGAAACGGGCTTCCTGACCCTAACCGATTTACGAATAATTCATTAGGTTCATTTGCATCGCCTCATTTATTCCAATTTGTAAATTTTGACACACTTCTTACCGTATGTGTTCCCTGGGCATCATCCCATGAAACAGTAACTAATGCGTCAACGGTATCGGCCGAGGGGATACTTAAAGTAGTTTTCCTACAGAAAATTGTAGTTCCAACGGTGCAGTTTACTGATGCCCAATTAAGATCTCCCAAGTTTCTTTCAACACCTGCATAACCGGCAAATATAGTCCACGCACTGGCATCTCTCTCGCTTCTTAACCACTCAATCGCTTCCTGAGCGTACTTTGTCGCCTGGGCGTTATTTTTGGAATAAGTCGAGTTTCTGACAGACGTTGTTGAAACGACAAGAACTCCTGTAATAATTATTGCCGCAATGCCTATCGCAAACACAACTTCGTACAAAGATTGGCCTAAAATAAATATTTTCTTCATATTTAGATTTCACTCTATCGTGCCACCTGAACGAACGGTAATATCTTTTGATCCGGATCCTGAGGTAATGGTAATTACAGTTTGCCCCGTAATATTCGTACCCCTACCAAGAACGTTAAATCGAATTTCACTAAAGGCAGACATAGCTGCTCCTGCTATATCAACCTGTTTAACAGTATTAGATCCGCTCGGGCATACGGCATTTACTGAATAAGTATCGGCATCGCTATAAACGAAAGAATAATAAAGTATATTCTCGCTGGAACCGCTGCAATTTCCGGAAGAAGGCTTTTTGCCGGATAATGCACTTGACTGTGTAAATCTCAAGTCGGCCTTAACCTTTCTTACAACCCCCTCAAGTGTCTGTCTTCTTTGAAAACCCCTATAATTCGCAAAACCCAAACCAAAAAGAAGAACCATTGTCATCATTACTATAAGAAGTTCAATCAGGGTATAACCAACAGAGTTTATTTTTTTTTGAGAAGCATTCCGAATAATATTTGATCGTTCTTTCGCCATACCATATAAATTCAAGGATTTTTAACCTTATAATCTCCAGTATCACTACCGCTGTCACAACCAGCACAGGCCGAAGGGCTTGTAGGATTATCTTCCAAGTTGGTACAAAGTTCATACGTAACACCGGTTAATTGGTTATAACAATAACCTGCGTTAGTACTTGGATCGGCTGGCATACTTTGAATATACGTATTGGCTGTCGGACAGGATGCAGTTAAGGAAATTCCAACCGCAGGAAGACTTGCCGGATAATTGTTACAGTCGGCTTTATATATCTCCAAACCTGATCTGATTTGTTCTAAATCGGCTTTTCTTCTTGCATCGCGGGCTGATTCTCTTGCACCACTCATGGCAAAAATTGATAGTCCGGCCAATATTGCGATTATCACCATAACTATAAGGAGTTCGATTATGGTAAAACCCGAATTAGCAGTCGATAGTTGGCAGTTGGTTGTTAGTTTTGATTTTGTTCTCATAATGGACAGGTACCTGATGGTTCTGTATCGTCATCGCCGGACAAACCATTCGAGCAAGATATAAAATACATCTGCGTTCCTCCGGGTTTATATTCCAAAGTCGCCCAGATTTGATAACCGGTAACTGCACTACTTACTTCATAATCCCCCGAATTCGGATCGTTTCTACAAAGACTCCCAGTCAAATTTAAAATACTAGCACCACAAAGAGTTGATAGATTTCCTGCGGTCGGATAATTGCCATTATTTTTATTAGCATAAATTTCTATGGCGGTTTGATACTGTTTTATGTCATTTCTTCTTATCGTATCTCTCGCTCTTTGCTGACTAGCGGGACCAATTTGTACAACTACAACACCAGCCAACACTCCTAAGATTGCCATTACAATTAGAAGCTCAAGAAGCGTAAAACCCCGCACAGAACTTACTTTCTCCCGAATACTACGTGTTCGCGTCGTAAGAGCGTTTATGCGGGGCAAGCCATCTTTCCAAATTTCCAACCTGTCCCGCACCGAACGGTGCTGGGATTTCCAATTTCCAATTTCCGTTATTCTCATGAGCAGATTATTATTTATAGCACTAATTCACACCTACTTTCCAGTACGCAACCTGTCCAATTCCTCCTCGTATTTTTCAAAAGATTTATCCAAGGGAGTATCTCCCGAGCTTTTGCCGAAACTGCAAATTTTCTCACCACAGGGAAGATTTCTGGCAACTATTTTTTCGTCATAACCGCCCTCTTCCACTTCACCCTCAAGATAGGCATAAATCTGAAAGCGCCTGGTATTGGAAAGATATAGAAATTTTATTCCCTGACCGTCTCTGGGATCTATCGGAATGCGTTCTAAATAAACTAGCCCGGCTTCGTCAAGTATGTCGGCTAAAGCGTCACTACCCCATTCACAGGGTATTAAAGCCGTCTCCAGCCCGCCCAAGTCGAATCTTTTTTCTTCTTTCATTCGAGCTAGTACGGAATCAAAATTTTCAGCTTTACACATTTTTATTTTTCCGTCATCGCTCGGTGGGAAAAACCCGTAATCTTCGTAAAAGGCATGTAATGCTTCAGATAATGCCCCCAAATCAGACTTTCTCCCAGCGTCACGAGAGCGTCGTAACGAAGTTTTTAAGCCAAGTGAGGTTATGCCAAATACTATTAAAAATATCAGGCTTACAATAATGGCTTCGGTCTTTGTAAAAGGTTTCATAAGAATACGTTCATTGGTTATGGTCGGGGTTATGATGCCCGTTTAGGTTAGGGTTAAGTTTTTTTACTCCTTAGACCTGCTTTTAAAATTCGACCATGCTTCTGATAGTCTGTACATCTGTCTTCCTGATTTATCATAAATAGCAATTATTTCATCACATATTTTAGACTCTATATTATAGATATCCTTCACTTGTTCTATACTTACTATGCTTTCATTACACTCTCCCATGGCGTCGTCTAAATATTTCTGAAAACCCGCTCTCTGATGTCTTTTTGCATAACCCTCTGCAATCAATCTTGGAATAGCCTTAGTTGACCTGGAAAGCTGATCATACAAACCGTATTTCTCTTCTTTAGGTAATCCAGGCAGAATTTTCCTGTGAACTATAATACAAGCTTCGTAAGTATTTCTGTATACTTCCAAATCTTTGAATGATTTAATAGAACTTTTACTTTTCGAATTTTCCATACTTTACCCTAACCTATCTACAAAACTAGCATCCTCACCATTACCTCAATACCTAGCCGACTCATAAAAAAGGCAATAGGAAACCAATCAAATATTCACCCCAAAACAATGTTATGAAAAAGGCTATCACCAAAAACGGCCCGAAAGCAATGTGTTTACCAAACGAAGCTTTTTTTATAGCTATCAGAAATAAACCCACAACTGCACCAATTATAAAGCTTAAAAAAATCCAAACCATAATCTGTGGCCAGCCCAAGATAGGGGAGAGGGCAAGAACTAGTTTTGCATCTCCCAAACCCATGCCACGTCCTCTGGTAATAAAATGCAAAAGCAAAAAGAAAGTTGAGGCCATAAATGAAGCAAAAATAATTTTATAAAGTTGGTCATTTGAAGAAACTATCAGCATAAATAGCGAGAGGCCGAAAATAATAAATACCAACTCATCGGGAATTATCTGATGCTCAAGATCAATAATGAAAATGGCGATGAGGATGGTAGTAAGTAGTAGGTAGTAAGTGGTAAGCGGAAACCCTAATCTTCCTAATCCGCCTAACAAAAGGATTGTCACCACAAATAAAGTTCCGGTCGAAACCTCAATCAGAGAGTATCGTAAAGAAATTTTTTTACGGCAATTCCTACATCTGCCGCCAAGGATTAAATAAGAAAAAAGAGGAATATTATCATACCAGGCAATCTGCTTTTTACACTTCGGACAAATTGAACGGCCTTTTGCAATACTTATGCCTCTTGGCCAGCGCCAAGTATATGCACTCAAAAAAGAACCAACCGCCAGTCCTAGAATAAGAAAAAAGATCATATTAATATAAAGCATTACTTTATATTCTCAACTGAAGTTTGAAATTTTTCAACTCATTAGGTTCAAAACTATTTTCGGGGAGAGCAATTCTGACAAAAAATCGAGTCTTTTGCGGGATAGTTATAGAGGGAATACTTAAAAAGCGTGAGTTCATATTTTTTAGGAACTTTTAAGCCTATAAGTAAAGGGTAGTAAAGTATAAAAATAAACAGACTAATAGCAAATGCTATTCGAAATATCAGATTTGAATACTTTAACGAGTTGGTCAAGTTTATAAATATCAAAATGATGATAGGTAGTAGGGTAATTATGTAGTAATAGTAGGTTGTGTGGATGTTAAATAAGTATGGAACATACTGCAAGAAGAACCAAAATAAAACTAATATCCAAACTTTAGAATTTTCAAGTTTTTTACTTAATAAAGCAACAGCTGTCCAGATTATGGATACGAAAGTAGTCATAAACATAATCGGGTTTTGAAACGCCAAAATTGATTCTACGTTTTTGCCGAAATCAATTCTATATAAAGTAAGAATTTGAGGAACCGTAAACCAACTGATGGTGCTCGAATACAAATATCCTTCCTCAAATTTCTGCATAGTAATTTGAGAACTCACCAAGTCTATCGAGTAGGTAATGAAACTTACACCGAAGTGGTTTATAAAAAAGTAAATTGAGTTTCCCAATACAAATCCAAGAGCCACGAAGAAGTAAAATTTTAAAATAGAAACGGTAACTTCTGCAATTCTTCTTTTTCTAAAATCTCCCAGTACTACAAGAAGAAATGGAAGAAAGATCACAAGAAAAATTACAGAGAGTTTTACCGCCAAAGAAAGTCCCAATAAAAATGCTCCGCCATATATAAATTTTTGTTGTTTGCTTTGAAAATACTTTATTAATAGATAAAGTGACGCTAAGTTAAAAAAATGAGAGATTGTATCCAAATTCATTATTCTCCCGAAGGAAAAATACATCGGGTCAAATGCCAGTAAGGAAACAGCGAGAAACGCGAAATTTTTGTTTAAAATAGTTCTAGCCAACTTATAAAAAATTATCAGTCCTGCAACAGAAAATAAAATTGTGCCAATCCTCCAAAAAATCGGTTTATCGATTCCCGAAATTCCTTGAGCTAAAAAAACAAAATATGCCCAGATTGTTTTTGCTAAAAGGGGATGGTTATTATTATCAAGCTTTCCGTCAATTATCGAATAAACACTATTAGAATATACGCTCTCGTCCGCTAGAAAATAAATATTGTTAATATTTAAAAGACCTAAGAAAAAGTAGAGTAGAATTACAAAAAAAATGGGGTTGATAATTTTTTTATAGGACATTATTACACAACAAGGTGCCAGATAGCTTTAAATAATCAACCCGACGGGTTGGAACGTATTATGCCAATAAAAACCAGAGGTTATTAAACCAATAAACCCCTGGTTTTTTGTTACTGGCCGCAGTAAGTTAAAGAAACCCCTTCGCTAGGTTCACTTTCAACGACACCTCCGCGTGCATCAAACGACGAAAAAACTGCAAAAGCGGTTGTGGCTGCAGCGCCACAAGAACTTATTCTTTGCTGCGATTCCAATTGATTGTAAACGACAAAATTTTCGACATCATCTGTTCCAACACACCAGCCATTAACAGCCGTACCTGGTGTACAAGTTCCAGTAGTGGTACCTACCTGTGCAGGTATCGTTTGCAACTCTTCCGACGTCGTCAAATCTGTACCCCAAGCGGCAGTTGCGGGACAAGGTACACCCGCGTTAGAGCCAGGAAGACAGCCATTTGCGGTAAAGTATGCAGACCAAGCTCTTCCAATCTGTTGGGTTCCGGAAATTCTACCTGAGTCTCGGGCTCGTCGAAGTTGTTCTGCTGGATTAATTGCCACAAGTACAACTACCGCCAAAACTCCCAATATTGCCATTACGATCAAAAGTTCAATTAATGTAAATCCTCTTTTTAGGGCAGTCATAAATTTTATATTCACCCCCTCTCGAAATCGGTTAAGGTTAGGGTAACGAAGCCCGTGTAGTAATCGGGCAAGGGTTACGTAAACGAACGACTTAGCCTAAACGGGCATCCTAACCGTAACCTAAATCCGTTACCTTCCTAATATATCCAGTATTTAACATCTAAACTCCCTTGTCAATACCAGTGTCTAATCTCTATGTCTACTAAATCTGTGTCGTCAAATTGTAAATCGGCATTATTATCGATATAACCATAAAGGCAACCCCAATGCCAAGCAAAATTAGAATCGCGGGTTCAATCGAAGCTGTCACAGCCTTTAATTTTTGCTCGCTCTCAACTTCGAAAACATGGCTTACTTTTGCCAATACCTCGTCCATTTTTCCCGTTTCTTCTCCGACTGCAATCATCTGGGACAAAATAAAAGGGAATGCTTCTACGTGTTTTGAAAAAGCAAAGGCCAGAGGAAAACCTTTCTCGACCAGTTTTGTAACGTCGGTAAGTGCCTCGGAAACAATCTGATTTCTGGCAACCTGAGAAGAAATGGTCAAAGATTCCATGATTGAAACACCACTACCTATCATCAAGGAAAGAGTTCTGGTAAGTTCCGCCAGTACTATTTGCCTTTGCAGCTCCCCGATTAAAGGAATTTTGAAGATAATCTCATCTATTTTTCTACCTCCTGCCTCGGTTGCCTTATAGACTTTCAGTCCATAGAAGGCAGCTCCCACGAGTACAAGAACCAAGGGCCAAAACTTAATCATAATATCCGAAAAGCCAACCAGAATTTTTGTTGATAAAGGAAGATCGGCGCCGAATTGCTCGTATATCGAAGTTAAACGGGGGATTACAAAAATGACCATAATGAGAGCAACCACAATCATGCCAACGACGATTATGATGGGATAAATCATGGCGCTCTTTACTTTTCCTCTGAATTCCTGTTGTTTTTCCAGATCATCCGCAAGCTTGACCAAAACTTCATCCATAACTCCGCCGAGTTCACCGCTTTTGATAAGCGCGACATATGTTTTGGAAAAAACATTGGGGTGTTTGGAGAGGGAAGAAGACAGGCTCTGCCCTTCTTCGACGTCCCCTAAGATTTGAGACACAACTTTTTGAACCGAACTTTTTGACTGAGTTCGAAGTATAGACAAGGCTTCGGTCAAAGGAAGGCCTGCATTTATCATTGTGGCCAGCTGCCTTGTAAAGTTGGTAACATCGCTACCCGTTATTCTCTCTGTAAATAACTTGAGTAAATTCAGAGAAATGGAAGGTATGACACTTATGGAGATAACAACAAGGCCTTGTTTTCTGACAAGCTTAGCCGCGTGTTCGGGGTTTGACGCCTCAACTTCACCGGCTACAAGTCTTCCTTCAGCATCTTTTGCTTTATATCTGAATCGTTTCATTTTCAGGTAAAAGGTAAAAGGGCATCCACCTTTTACCTATTTCGAGGATCTGATAAGACGTAATAATTCTTCCGGTCGAAGGGAAAATGATTGAGCCGTTTCCATATCAAGTTTGCCATTCCCCACAAGTTCTGCCAAAGACATTTCCAGCGTATTCATTCCGACTTCGGTAGAAGTTTGCAGGATATTATCGATCTGATGAGTTTTACCCTCTCTAATTGAGGTTTTTATTGCGCTTGTACCTAACATCACCTCGTATCCAACTACACGCTTCCCGGAAACTGACGGAACAAGCCGCATCGAAAATACCGCTTCGACCACGTTTGAAAGTTGAAGCTTGACCTGCTCCTGCTGCTCCTCGGGGAAAACGTCAACTATTCTGTCAATGGTCTGGGCTGCTGAATTTGTATGAAGCGTTGCAAAGACCAAATGCCCCGTCTCGGCAACGGTTAGGGCAGATGCAATCGTTTCGTAATCCCGCATCTCGCCAACAAGTACAACGTCCGGATCTTCTCTCAAAACGCTTCTGAGGGCAATTTGCCATGAGTGCGTGTCAAAACCCATCTCACGCTGCGATATTATCGAACGCTTGGGTTTAAAAATAAACTCAATAGGATCTTCTATGGTAATTATATGACAGGCTCGATTTTCGTTTATTTCATTGAGCATTGCCGCCAAAGTCGTTGATTTTCCGTGGCCTGTCGGGCCTGTCACCAAAATAAATCCTTGTCTTAAGCCTGTAAAAGAATGTAAAATTTTAGGAAGACCCAGTTTATCGATCTCCGGAATCTCAAGAGGAATTCTTCTGAAAGCAATTGCGTACGAATTCTTTTGGGTATAAGCGTTCACTCTGAATCGAGCGTTTTGGTTGAAGGGGAGCGAAAAATCTATTTCTTTGTTGACTGTAAGCCTTTCTAGTTGCTCGGGAATCAATATTTCTTTAACAAACTTGTTTACCATTTCGGGCGTAATCGGGACTTCATCCGGAATAGGGAACAACTCGCCCTCAACCCGTAAGTGCGGCGGAATACCGGCTATTATATGTAGGTCGCTTGCCAATCTATCGACTGCTAATTGTAAAAGTTGTTTAATTTCCATTTTATTCTTGAGCGACTCGGAGAACCTCCTCAACCGTCGTTATCCCCTCCAGAACTTTCAGATAGCCATCCTGTTTCATTGTTATCATTTCTTCACTCTTCGCTTCCTTCTCTATTTCGGCCGACGACGCTCTCTCTAATATTAGCCTACTAATTTTTTCGGTCACTGGCAAGACCTCAAAAATAGCGACTCTCCCAAAATAACCGCTTCCTCCACATTCAGGGTCTCCTTTACCCTTATAAATATTAGCATCTTTTCCTTTGGGCCAAAGAGAATCAAGAACGCCCTTCATTTCTTCAATAACTTTGGGTTCGGCAGCGTAACTTACCTTACAGTCATCGTGAATCTTTCTTACTACTCTCTGACTTACAATAGCGGTCATTGAAGAAGCAAGAAGATAAGGCTCGGCTCCCATATCAAGAAGCCTGGGGAGGGCGCCCGATGCGTCGTTGGTATGAAGAGTCGAAAAAACCAAATGCCCGGTTAGTGCTGCCTGGATCGCGAGGTCTGCAGTTTCCTGATCCCGAATTTCGCCGACCAAAATTATATTGGGATCCTGCCTTAAAAACGACCTTAAACCTGAGGCAAAAGTAAGTCCTGCGACGGGATTAACCTGCACCTGATTTACCCCTGCAATTTTATATTCAATCGGATCTTCAAGCGTAACAATGTTGACTCGGGGTGTATTTATTTTTTGAATTATCGAATAAAGGGTGGTCGTTTTCCCTGAACCGGTTGGACCTGTTATTAGAATTATTCCGTGGGGTCTTAATATCGCGTCCTCTAAATTCTTTAAAGCCCTTCCCCGTAAACCAAGTTCAGGCAAATCAGGAATACCGCCGGTTTTGCGCAAAAGTCGCATGACGACTTTTTCTCCCCAGGTCGTCGGAAGAGTCGAAACCCTGAGATCCACCTCCTGATCCTCGCCTTTGAAATTAAATCTCCCGTCTTGGGGAACCCTTTTTTCGTCTATCTTCATTCCCGACAAAATTTTTACTCTTGAAATGAGCGCGTCATGAAGCTCTCTTGGAGTAGTCAACTTTTCCTGAAGTATTCCGTCTATTCGATAACGCACTCGCGTCGCCTTCTCTTGCGGCTCGATGTGCACATCCGATGCCCTTGCTTTGACCGCAAAAGATAAAATGTGTGTGACTATCTGGGCTACTTTTTCTTCGCGAATTAGGCCGGTTTTGCTTGCGTCAAGGGTAACGATTTTTTCCCTGTCCGGAACTTCTCTTAATGCTTCAGACACCTCTTTGGCCAGGGACGTTGTATAACCGGCCGCTATCATTGACTCAATCTTTGAAGGATCGGCCGCATGGGGCTTCACATAGTAACCGGTCTTTTGTTCTATAAACTGAATTGCGGCCATGTCCATCGGGTCTGACATTGCCACAACCATTTCCCGGCTAAGAGGGTCCATCGATACAGGAAATGCCTTAAACCTTGACGCAACCTCCTGGGGAATGGTGGAGAGAGCCTCCGGGGAAACAGGTACACTAGTTAAGTCAAGATAAGGAATGTTATAAAGAGTTGCTTTGGCGCGTGTTAAGGCGGTTTCGTCAACAAGCGCCTGATCTTTTATTATTGCTTCTTGGGGTTTTCCCGTTTGTACCTCGGTAAATTTGACCTGTTCGGCTTTAGAGGAGTCCAACAGGCCCAAAGATACCAAAACGTCGGCAAGTGTTTTAGCAGATTCACCGTTTGCAACTATCGCTGTATTAGCTTGAGCAGGCATAGTGTTAAGTTAACCAGTTAGTTTGTTAATTAGTTAATCAAGCTTAATTATGACCTAAGAAGAAATTATCTTCAAGAGCACTTATCCATTCGCGTCATTCGCGTCGCTCCTTACCTGTAAATCCCAGAAGTGCTTGTATAAACTTTTCTCACGAGCCAAAAGGTCAAGGTGGCTACCTATTTCAACGATGCGGCCTTTATCCATTACCACAATTTTATCGGCGCGCATTGCGGTTGAAAGCCTATGGGCAATAATAATAGTAGTTTTGTCTTTGGCAACTTTCCATAAAGCCTCCTGAATGAGTCGCTCGTTCTCAGAATCAAGCTGGCTTGTTGCTTCATCGAAAATGATAATGTCGGGGTCAGAAAGGATCATTCGAGCAATGGCTAAACGCTGTTTTTGCCCGCCCGAAAGCTTTATTCCGCGCTCACCGACATGAGTTTTGTATTTTTTGGGTAAACCCAAAATAAAGTCATGTAAGTTAGCAATTTTTGCTGCTGCTATTATTTCTTTCCTTGCAACACTTCCTTTTCCGTAACCAACATTGTATTCAATCGTGTTATTAAAAAGAACTGGCTCCTGTGGCACTATTCCCATAAAACTTCTTAAGTGGCTCTTTGTGAATTTACGAATGTCAATTCCGTCAATAGTTATCACCCCTTCATCAATGTCATAAAACCGCATAAGAAGTCTCATGAGGGTTGTCTTGCCTGATCCCGAACGCCCTACGAGCGCGATTGATTGTCCCTGACGAACGGGAAGGTTAACACTTTTAACAGCTTCTTTTTTCCCTTCAGAATAGGTAAATGAGACGTTTTTAAAATTAATCTCTCCACTGACTTTCTCGAGGAGCAAAGGATCCTCTGGATCTTTTATTTGGATTTCGTTTTCCAAGATACCAAAATATTTCTCGATATCGGTATAATTTTTACCTATCTCCCTTAGACCCCACACAAGTTCAAACAACTTCGGATAAAACATATTTACAAACGCCAGCATAAGCACAAAATCGCCAACACTTAAGGTCGCAGATCTAATTCTATTGATCCCTGTTAAAAGAACAAAAAATATACTTACGTTAATTAAAGTACCCATAGAAAGATCAATCATTCTAAATGTGTTTAAATGTTTCCATAGCGCTTTCCACCAAGGTATAAACGCTTCTTTTAAACGGTTATGTTCCCATGATTCTTTAGCAAAAAGTTTAACTGTTTCAAAATTGATCATATTATCTGTAATTATCCCGGAAACAAAATCTTCAGCCTCATTCGATACTCTTCGTGTTCGAATGTTTATACCCACCAATACTCTGGATAAAACAACAGCCAGGAAAAAAGATGTAATTAGAATTAAAATGACAAGAGGATCAATTTGGCCTAAAAAATAGACCATAACCGTAAAACTGACAACCAGTTCCAGAAACCTAATATGAATTGCGTGATGTAAACTCCAAAAACTTCCGTCACCTCGTTTAATAATACTAATAAGGCTTCCCGTACTTTTGCTACTGTGGAAAGCAAAATCCAGATCTTGGATATATTGAAATATTTTTAACCTAGCGCTTCTGGCCGCATTAAAAAGCACCCGATCCCCCATATAATATGCCGCCGCCTCGATTATGAAAGCCAAGAATTTCACGAATATGAAAATTATTAAAGTTTTGTAAAGTAGAGCAAAATTCCCAGATTCCAATCTATCAACAAATAATTTATAAAAATACGGGACCAATGAATACAGAAATGAGTAAGTAATTACTGAAATCAAAAAAATTCCATACAAAAACTTTCTTTCTAAAAGAAAATCATAAAAAACCTTCAGTACTTTAATTAAATTTTTCATTTTAACGGATAAAAAATTCCCCCTCTCGGGGTTTTCTCGAAACTGACACAAGTTGGAACTTTTTGATTATATTACATAAATCCTCAAAATTTCTATATTCGAAAAATGAGTAACGGGTGTCAATGGGAATCCACCCGACGGGTGGATTAGGTTCGCACCCGTTACTGTTAACGATAGCCCGACCACGACTTGACATCCAGACACTCTTTTCTACATAATGACTGCTGGTCATGCATGCATATCTGGTCATCGGACACGAATCTCAAGAACTAGAAAGGGAAGTCTCAAACTTGGCTAAGAGTCTCGGAGAAAGTTCTTTTGAGTTTTCGATAACCAAAATTAATGAAGTCAGGGAACTTACTAAATTCTTAAAACTATCATTTGATAAACCCACAGTTATCTTGATTAGGAATATTGAGACTGCCACAGAAGAGGCATTAAATGCATTCTTAAAAACTTTGGAAGAACCCCAGGAAAATGTCAAGTTCATATTAACCGCAACTTCTGAACATAAACTTCTTCCGACTGTTGTATCAAGATGCCAGATAATAAGAAAGGGAGGTCAGAAGTTGGAAGTCGGAAGTTGGAATATTAAAAGCTTTCTGACTACGTCGCAAGGAGAAAAATTGGCATTTATAGATAGTATTAGAAAAAGAGAAGATGCAATTGATTTCTTGCAAAATTTAACCGTCCTTTTACACAAAGAACTACTCGAAGAAAAATCGGATTATGGCTCCAAAGCCGACCTTTTAGCGTCCAGTCAAAAAGCCTTGAAGCGCATAAATTTAAATGGAAACGTAGGCTTACAATTAACAAATTTTATTGTCAACTTTCCTCAAAAATGAATTTACTCGGGCTCAAAATTAAGGTATAATTAAAGGGTATTTTACTCACATGCCTAACATCAATCAGTACACAGCCAAAGAAATCCAAGTTTTGGAAGGACTTGAGCCCGTAAGGAAACGCCCGGGAATGTTTGTCGGTTCAACTGACGGAAGGGGGCTTCATGAATGTCTCCGTGAAATCGTCGATAACTCGGTTGACGAAAGCTTTGCGCAAGTTGCAAAAAATATTTGGGTAATTTTGGCAAAAGACGGATCGGCAACAGTAAGAGACGACGGGAGGGGTATTCCGGTTGACAAACACGCATCGGGAATTTCGGCGCTCGAACTTACTATGACCAAGCTCCACGCGGGTGGCAAATTCGGCGGGGGAGCCTACAAAGTCTCCGGGGGGCTTCATGGAGTAGGAGCATCCATGGTTAATGCGCTGTCTTCCTACTTCAGAGTCATAGTTCTAAGAAACAACAAAGCTTATTTCCAGGAGTATAAGGAAGGCAAGCCGCTCAAAGAAGTTTCTAATGCGCTACAAGCTCAACTTGATAAATGGTTACCGCAAAAGTGGGGAATTAAATTGGGAGAAAACCAAACAGGGACAATAACCACATTTATACCTGATGAAAAAATTTTCAAAACCGGCATTCTCTTTGACGCGGAAAAAGTAAAAAGCATTCTCAAAGATCGTGCCTATCTCGTACCAGGCCTGTCGTTTAATTTCCACGACGAGACAACCGACGAAGAAAGCCATTACTATTTCGAGGGCGGAATAAAATCTCTGGTTGCCCACTCAAATCGGGATAAGGACAGTATTTCGGACGTAATATATTTTAAGAAAGAAGAGACTGATATAACGGCTGAGGTGGCAATCCAATACACAAACACATACTCCGAAAGCGTCAAAGGCTTCGTAAACGGAATAAACACGGTAGACGGGGGAACGCATTTAACGGGTTTTAGAATTGCCTTAACAAGATCTGTCTCGGACTATGCCAAAAAAGTGGGGGCGTCCGACAAGCTGACGGGCGGAAACGGGCTTTCCGGAGACGATATGAAGGAAGGTTTAACCGCAGTTGTCTATATCAAAATGCCTTCAGAAGCTTTGCAGTTTGAAAGTCAGACAAAAGCAAAACTGAATAACCCTGAAGTTCAAGGATTTGTACAATCAACGGTCAAGGGTGGATTGGATACATATTTTGAGGAGCATCCAAATGACGCAAAGAGGATAGTTGAAAAAATATTTCTAGCAGCGAAAGCAAGGCTAGCCGCACGCGCCGCCAAAGAAGCGGTCTTAAGAAAAGGCGCACTTGAAGGCTCGTCGCTCCCTGGAACATTAGCCGACTGCCAGTCGCGCGACCCGGCAGTCTCCGAACTCTACATTGTAGAGGGTGAATCAGCGGGAGGTTCTGCAAAGCAGGGGAGAGATCGTCATTTTCAGGCAATCTTACCCTTAGGAGGAAAAATCCTCAATACAGAAAGGGCTCATCTTGATAAAATTATAGAATTCGAAGAATTGAAAAATCTAATCATAGCGCTCGGTGCGGGCGTGGGGGACTTAATAAACTACGACAAAATTCGGTATCAAAGAATTATCATTATGACCGACGCAGACGTTGACGGCGAACATATTAAAACGCTTCTTTTGACATTTTTCTACCGACACATGCCCGAGGTCATAAGCAAAGGATATTTGTATATCGCCCTTCCGCCTTTGTATAAAATTCAGATTGCTAAAGAGTCATACTATGCGTACGAAGAAGACGAAAAAACTAGGATAGTTAAGGAAAGGGGAAACGGAAAAGTCACTCTTCAAAGATATAAAGGGCTCGGAGAAATGAACCCGGAACAGCTTTGGGAGACAACAATGGATCCTAAAGTAAGAATCCTGAAACAAGTTACAGTGGAAGATGCCGAAGATGCAGACAGAATATTTACCATTCTGATGGGTGAAGAGGTAGCACCCCGCAAGAAATTCATCCAAACGCATGCGAAGTTGGCTACATTGGATGTATAATCCGAACCCTCTTGCAAACCGCCAATACATAAAATAAAATACTCTCAGACTCCTAAAGCGGGTCTTTTTATATTCTAATGGATATTCAGATTATTGCGCTTTTTGTTGCCCCAATTACTTCTCTTTTTGCCCTTATTTACGGAATTTTTTTGGCTCGTGCTGTTCTTAAGGAAGACGAGGGTTCTGAAAAGTTAAAACAAATTGCCAAGGCAGTGCGAGAAGGCGCAATGTCTTACCTTAATAAACAATTCAGAGTTGTATTTCCTCTGATGATTGCTCTCTCACTTCTTATTTGGATTACATTGGGATTCGGAATTGCAGTAACTTTTCTTCTCGGCGCAATCTTTAGCGCGATAATCGGATACTTCGGAATGTGGATAGCAGTTCGGGCTAATGTGCGAACGGCAAATGGCGCACAAAAGGGTTTGAGTTTAGCCCTTAAAATAGCTTTTGGCGCAGGAACGGTAAACGGAATGCTGGTAGTAGGATTGGGGCTTCTTGGCGTGTCACTTATCTATATGTGGGCATATTTTTCATACATCGGCCAGGGGACTGAGGAAGTGGCGCGGCGAGCAACCGAGGTATTGGTCGGATACGGATTCGGTGCTGCACTTTTGGCTCTTTTTATGAGGGTAGGGGGCGGAATCTTTACGAAAGCAGCTGACGTCGGAGCGGATTTAGTCGGAAAAGTCGAAAAAGGAATTCCCGAAGATGACCCCAGAAACCCGGCCACAATTGCCGATAATGTCGGAGATAACGTAGGGGACTGTGCCGGAATGGCTGCTGACGTCTTTGAGAGTTACGCCTTAACTATCGTAGCCGCGATGATTTTGGGGGGACAACTTTTTGGGCTTCCTGGCGTTGTTTTTCCACTTTTGGCAAGGAGCGGCGCAATTTTAACTTCAATCCTGGGAACTTTCTTTGTCAAGGCCAGAAGTGAATCCGAAAACCCAATAAAACCGCTTGTCCGCGGATTTATA
>Ga0209518_1000699_pt1 | contig 41547 bp, 16 predicted proteins | sample RifGroB1_FD_183993 | JGI IMG/M metagenome (GOLD analysis project Ga0209518, IMG submission 183993) | Groundwater microbial communities from Rifle, Colorado, USA - Groundwater B1 (SPAdes) (version 2) | ecosystem: Environmental > Aquatic > Deep subsurface > Groundwater | place: Rifle, Colorado...
GGCGGCTTGGCCGATTAGTAGCTGGGAGGTAGGTAAAATGTCCTGGTTATGGGTAGGAGTGTATTATGTGGTGCTGTTTCTTTTGATCAAAATTCTAAGCACTAAACACTAAACTCTAAACAAATCCAAATTTTTGAAATTCGAATTTTGAAAATTATTTAGGATTTAGAAATTAGTATTTAGAATTTATGATATTCAAGACTTTGGCCTTGGCGGCGGCAAGCATCTGGCTAGCAGTGCTGGCACTACCGGACAATAGATTGCATATAGTGGTGTGTGACGTGGGTCAGGGAGATGCCATACTGGTCTCTTACAAAACGACGCAGATGCTGGTAGACGGGGGGCCAAACAAGGCTGTGTTAGAGTGTTTGGCCCGGCACATGCCGTTTTATGATCACAGGATTGAAGTAGTGGTGCTGACACACCCGCAGGCGGATCACATGAATGGGTTAATTGACGTGCTCAAGCGGTATACAGTGTTGGAGTTTGTAAGATCGGATGTGGAGAATAACACAGAAGGGTTTAGAGAGTTGATGGCGTTGAATATGGGGCGCAAGATTTACGCTGGAGATGAATTAAGAATTATGAATTATGAATTAAGATTTAAGATACTTTGGCCTACGAAAGATCTGCAAAGTAAAGAAATCAACGATTATTCGATAGTAGGCAAGCTAAGTTTTGGGGATTTTGACGCGCTTTTGACCGGCGATGCTGGGGTAATTGCGCCAACGGAGCCGGTGGAGGTGCTAAAGGTGCCGCACCATGGAAGCAAATATGGGATGACTAAAGTTTGGCTCGAGGCTACAGGGCCTCGCCTTGCAATCATTTCGGTGGGGAAGCGGAATAGTTATGGGCATCCGACGGAGGAAGTCCTGAAGTTACTAAGAGATGAAGATACTAAGATATTAAGAACCGACCTAGATGGGGATGTGGAGATTGTTTCGGACGGTCAGACCTTTTGGATTAGGAATTAGATCGATATTTGGAGTTTACCTTCCAAGGCACGAGCGACCTTGTCTAAAAAGACTAGAGAAGGGTTGTAACGGCCGGATTCGAGGCGGGAAATGGCGGACTGTTTAGTACCGACTTTCTCAGCTAGATCTTTTTGGGACAAGCCTTTTTTCAGGCGCTTGTCAATGATTTGTCTAATCAGAGCATACTCAACTTCTAAAGCGTCGTACTCCCGTTTGAACGCGGGATTTCTTAGAAGTTCTTTTTTAAGGCTATCAAAGTCTCTCATGGAAGTACCATAACATATATGTTATATGATTGTCAATGTCTGAAATCTAGAAATGGCGAGTTTCAATTCACCGGGCGGGATTTTCTGAGATTTTTTAATGAATCCATGAAGAAGGATGGCGTTGCCTTTGTGGAAACAATAAAAAATACGGGCTTCTTGTTGGCCGCGCGTTCTTAATTCGAATATCCCGGGGGCAATCTTCTTGGAGTGAGGCATGCTTAAAAGATGGCCGTACAATTTTAGTAATTCGACGGCTCGCACAACCTTAGCGCTGGTAGAGAGGTCTAAGGATTTGATGAAATCGTCAACATCGGATGAATAAGTAATGGCTTTCATATATTAATTTGCTGGGCGTTTATATGGCCCTTGAACCTTGCCCCCACTTCGCAACCTGTTGGCCGTAGATCCATTTTGCCCCAGTGAGATACTTTCAGATCTCACGGGGCTACCCCGTTGGATGCAAAGCTATCCAACTGGGGTGGATGACGGTAGAATTTTAACTCGTCCATTTATATATCTTTTACCCCAAGAGGTTTTCAGGTAAATTTCTCTTTTTATAGCACTGTTCTTGTCTAGGCACGCTTCATAATAAATGAGTTTTATTGGTAGCCTATGTTTTGTCGATGATACTTGGCCAGATTGGTGTTGTTTGATTCTTTTTTTCAAATCAGATGAGGATCCGGTGTATAGCCTGTTGTCTTTCAGGCTGAGTAGTACATAAGTGTAAAACATATTATTTTTAATTACTTGGTCTTTTGTAAGGTCCCTGAACCCTGCCTCCGCTTCGCAACCTGTTGGCCGTAGATCCATTTTGGATGACGGTGATGCCCTGGTCGTCGGTGCCGACGACGATGTACGCGCCGTCGTTACTCACAGAGACGGAGCTGATGTCGTTGTCGGTCAGAATGGGGTCTGTCGTCGATTCGTCGTATTCTCTATCGCGTATATCACCATTCACCAAAATTCTAGACAAAATTCCGTCATCCTGGGAGGCTCCATTTGTTCCAACATATAGTCTTTGTGCGCGGGTTGTGCCGGTTTGGTTTAGTTTATTTGAAGCAACTGCGGTTGTTGTGTTTGTGCTTCCTGCGAGTTGATTTATGGCATCGGAAGCTAGCCTTACTCTATATTTATTATTTAAAGCTTCAAGACCGGAGACATACATTTGCTGGATTTGAGTAGCGGAGAGGGCTTTTCCTACCACAAATGGTTCATCGACAGATCCATTTAGAGGAGTGTTTGTAGCCTCTTTACATGTGGCTGCGCCAGCATTACCACTGATACACCAGGTTGTGGTTGGGGCGATTAAGCCATCTACTCCGGCTGTGGCGTTTCCGGCTTCTATACCATCAACATAAATTCTGACTTTTGAGTTGGCGGGATCGAGGACTCCTACAACGAAGTGCCAGACTCCGGCGGAGGGAATAGCCACATTAACGGCCCGGTCGGTAGGGGTTCCGGACGTGTCTCTTGCGACAAAACACAAGTTGCTGGTAGTACAGTTAATACTGGTTCTGTTTATAGCAATGGAATATCCTCCTGATCCATGGTTGTCTATTGGTCTTTGGTCCCCGGTGGTGTTATTGAATTTGACCCAAAGGCCGACAGAAAAACCCTGGGAGCCGGTAGGATTTAGGTTAGTGACTGCATTATCGCAGGTGCCATCACTGGCTGAATCAGCGCATAGATAATCATCTGTTCCATCTAGGCTCACTCCGGTACCTCTAATAGCTGAAACGTAGCTCATACCGGTACCATTAGCGTTTCCCGCCGTGAGTTTGGAGACTTTTAGGGAAGTATCGGAAATAACCGCGTTGTTGGCTATAGAACCCGATCCGTTTAGTGGCCACATGCCACGGATGTCGCTGACCATTTCTTCAGTAATATAATCCTTTGTGTAGTATTTGACGGAACCGGAGGCGAGAGTGGTGCGGTTTTCATTGACGACGGTAGTTCCGCCTGCGTGGGCAACGTAGACCGTGGCATCAGCAGCGACGACTGTAGAGGTGGCGGGAGTAACAGCCAGATCGTAGACCGCTTGGGCGGTGGCAAAGAGAGCCGGTGCAGTGGGGGTGGCTCCAGTTTCATCATATTTGGCGTCTGGAGTGCCGCCGAGCTTGTTGGCAATATCATCTATTACGTTATTCCAGCGTTCGAGTTGCTGTTGAGTCGTATTCAGGGCATACAGGTCGCCTACACTTCCGGAAGAGAAGTTTTCAACGAGCCTAACCCTTTGGTATGCGTCGCCTGAAACATCAGAATATCTGCGGGGAGTTGAGGGCGTTTGGACACTAAATTGAGTTATACCAGTGGTGTTTGCGGTAGCTACTATGAGCTGGCCCTGAATGGTTATAGCGTGCACATCGCTAACGTCCTTTGTTTGAATAAATTGAGAGGTGTCTGCGGAGCCATAAGAGGAATCGGCGGTGTTTCTTTTGGCGATGTTTACCGTGTTGGTGGTCTTGTTTGTATCGTTGTACCTAAAAATTTTATCGCGGTTGAAATCAAATCTATATAGTCCTGTAGCTTCCGCGGAGCTGGGATTGTAGGTGCCGACGAAGAGCTGGCCTTGGGTCATAAATACCGATGCCGGGTTGTTATTTGTAAATGCTCCTAGGGATCGGCCGGTGCCGTTTTCGATGCGCATCCAAAGAGTATTGTCGTCAGCATCAATAATGTCTACGCCCTTGTCGGTGGCGACTAGATAGCTGCGTTCAGGGAAACTTCTTCTGGTGCCCCGGTATGGGCCGAATTGCTGGATGGCCCAGGAGGGAATGAGGAAATAACTTTCGTCGCCAAAGGTGCCGTTGGTAGTATCAAAGCCAACGTAGACTCCAGTGGTGCCTAATTGTGACGGTGAACTGTAACTGTAACTGGAGAAATCTTGTGCGGATGACCACACTTGATCTCCGGTCCATCTGTATTTAAATTGAGTAGTAGAGACGGCATAAATTTCTAGGCCCTTATCAGTGGCAGTGGACGAGCTTGCACTGAGCTTTATATATTGAGCATTGTTGTCCATGATAGTTCGGGCGTCGGTAACCCAAGTGGGGGAGCCCGTACTTGGTCCGTCGTTACTATTGCTGGAAGCGTCGCAAATGTCGTTGGTTCCTCCGGAACAGGTATTATCCGTACCTTCGTCGAAATGCCACAGACCTTGGAGATTAGTTTCGTTGCCCTTGAGGCGTCTAGCATTGTAATCTGATGAGATTTGAGCCGCCGTGCGGGCAGAGTTAAAAATTGCCGTTTCATCTATTAGACCATTGAAGAACTGTGAAGCTAAATCAAATTTAGCTCCAATGATGGTTCTGGATCCAACTGGAGTTGAAATACTACTGATACCGGGAGTTTCTGATTTGTCTAGTTTGCCATCTACATATAAGGTTTCGCTGGTGCCCCCGTTGTATACAATAGCCACGTGGTGCCAGTTGCCATCGGTTACAACAGTGGTTCCGTAGATGCTGGTAACGGAGGAGCCGTTGTAGCCAGCCCAGTATAAGACGCCGGTGGTGTCAGTGCCGAAGTGAGAATACCATTGTGACGCAGTGCCATAGGTAATAATTACAGCTGCGGTTGCAGTGCTCGTTTTGATCCAGGCTTCATATGTAAATGGACCAGCTAAGTCTAAACTTGATGGTGACCCCAGATTTATATAGCTTGAGGAACCATTGAAATTTAGAGTTGAGCTAGTACGCACCGGGCCGGAGGGCCAGTTGGGGTCGATACCCAGAACTTGTTGGGAGAGAGCGGATTGATCTTTGTCCGAAAAACTGTTGACCCAGTTGTCTGCAGGGACCATGCCGGTGAGAGTGCCGTTGTTGGCGTTGCCGGAAGAGTCGAAGGCGGCGGTGCCGGCCCCTTCGTCAAAGTGCCACAGGCCAACCAGACCGGTTATGGTATTTGACAGTCTTCTGGCGTTATAGTCGGCAGCAATTTGGGTGGCGGTGCGAGTGGTATTAAAAACTGCTAATTCGTCAATGATTCCATTGAAAGATCGGGTTCCAGTGCCCCAGTCTCCAATGGCCATGGTAGTATTATCGCTGATTGGGGACCCAGAAGGGTTTGAGCTTCTTGTTGCGGTTACCGCCGAACCGTTGATATACATAGTTGGGTTATTGTTTGGATCTCCATGAGTGTAGACGACGGCAAAATGTGTCCATGTGTTTAGCAATGTAATAGTGGGGGTGTCCCACTGACCAAAATTCGTTAAATATCCAGCTCTAAAAGTGAGATAATTGGCAGCTGAGCTGCCGATGTGAACATCCCAGTACATGTTTGATCCGCTTGGTGATGCCGTATTACCTTTTCTAATAATTCTGCCGAAATTTCCACCACCGGCTCCATTCGTGTAAATCCAGCCCTCGACTGTCATGGTGGTCAAGCCATTGGCGCTTGAAGAACTGGTAACGGAAACTAAGTCGTTTGAACCATCGAAATTGAGGGCGTAGGAGAGTTGATCTTTGGTGCGGTCGTAGAATTGGACGTCTTTGACGTTATTACTGCCAAGTAGAACGTTGCCATCGCGGTCGAAGGAGCCGGAGGCGGTGAAAGTATCGGCTCCAGTGACTTTCATAGGCCCGGCGTGGGCCTGGAGGGTAACGGAGGTGACATTGCCAGATACGGCGGTGTCCGTGGTACTAAAGATGATGCGATACTGGACGTATTTTTGGGGAGTGGAAGTGACAGAGAGAGTGCGGGAAGTGGGGTTGGTGAGATATGGTCCCGCGGATTTAAGGTCGTCGATCCAGACGTTTCTGCCCTCATTGCCATCGGTGACGCGCAGAGTAATTCTAGTTATGCCATCCTTCGACGAGCTCAGGATTCCAGAGACATCAAAATACTCTCTCTGGAATTTAAAGACAGTGGCCGCAGTGGTGAAGCCTCCCGATGGGAAGGTGGGAGCGGACTGCAGAGTCACGGTTCCATAACCGGTATTATTCGTAATTCCGGTAACTACGGCTTGGGAGACGGTTTCCGTGCCGGCGACGTTTTCCTTAAAAATAATGGTGTCGCCGATACTTAAGGTGTCGGTGAGATTGGTGGTGCCGGAGGGATTATTAATGGTGACCGACGTGCCCGATGAATACGCGGCCTGCGGACTGGTGACAAAATCGATGGTGATGGAGTGAGTTCTCTTGCCCACCTCATACGCCTGGCGGATTTCATCGGCAGTACGGACATTGTTCGAAAGCCGAATCTCGTCAAGAGTGCCAATAAAACTAGTAGCTCCAGCATTCAAAGTTGTTCCAAATGTTACTCCAGTAGCGCCTGTGGCCGTTAATACTCCATTTTGGTAGAGCGAGCAAACAGAAGAACTAGTTGAGGTGGCAGCGATATGAGTCCAGACATCAAGAGTCAACGCGACTCCAGTACAGCCTCCATATACTGGCTGTGAACTGGCATTAGTTGTCAAATTGGTAACGATAGTTTTGCTGGCTACAGAAGACGTGGGCTTGATCCATAAATCTAAAGTATTGACATAAGCTGGATTAGAAACTGTGGCTGAAGCCGAATCTCCACCATCAAAATATCTAGCTTTACCTATTTTCCCTTGCACAAAACTTGGATAAGCTGCACCAGTACCTGGATCCATATTAGCCCCATTACCCGACGAATCTTTCAAAAATGCAGTAGTATCTGCTGAACCCAAGTCTTCTTCTAAATGCCATAGTCCAATAGTGTTGGAGTCGGGTTCGTAGTTGGCGAAGGCCGATTCGCCGATGGTGGCTTGCAGATATGTTCCGGGCCTATCGGCTGCAATGTAGAATGGTAACTTCGTCTTGGCCGATAGGTCCTGAGCGGAGCCGAAGGAGCGAGTCAGCCGGTGGTCCCGGCCGGCGCGATAAGCCTCGGCAATTTCCTCAGCTGATCGGGCGATGTTGGAGATGCGAAATTCGTCAATCGTCCCGTCTAAACGCTCGACACCGGTTGTCCATTGGCCTATAAATCCATTAGTTGAAGTCCATTCTCCGTTTGCTAGTGTTTGTGTCCCGTCACTCGCACCATTTAGATAAAACGTCACAGAAGTGCCAGTGTGTGAAATGGCAACATGATACCATCTACCCGCAGTGAGTGTACTGGTGCTGAATACTGAAGCTCCGTTGTAATAACCAAATCGCGGTGAAGCCGCGTTTTCAACGAAGAACTCATTTGTTCCCTTTGAGTAGATTGCGTGTGTTTTACTCGTTACATCTAGTTTTATCCACGCTTCAATTGCAAATTCAGACCCAAGACTCAAACTCGATTCGCTTCCTATGTCCACATAATCACTCGTCCCATTAAAACTCCTTGCCTTTCCATAAAACCCATCGACAGATGTAGTTCCAGTTGGTGTGCCATTGTTGGCATTGACAGTTGAATCTTTGATATAAGCACCACTTCCAGATGTCTCATCCATATGCCAGAGGGCGACGGTGGAGGAGTCAACTTGCGGGGCGCCGATGGTTAATTTTTCCGATCCTGAGCCTTCAAATTTGGTTGTGGTATCAATCGAGCGGTTAATTCCCCCCACCACCGAATCATTGGTTTTGTCTAGCCCATCTTCATATAAGCGCTTGCGTTCATCCGCCGTCAACACTCGCTTCCACATGGCCACTTCATCCAAACGTCCATCCATATAATTTGTGTTATCGGCAGTACGGCCAAGATTAAAGTCACCGCTACCATCAAACGGTGTAACAGCTGAACTGGTCGTATTTATAGCACCATTATTTATTTGAATATTTGCTGTTGCGGCAGTGGCGTCGTACCAAGCGGTGACAAAATACCAAGTCCCGGTGGTTGGCCCGCCAAACGCATCGGCATTGACTGTAGTGTCTGTTCCTCCCGAGTTTAATACCCTGAATCTAAAGCGGTTGGTGGCATTGACATACATAAGGTCATACTCAGCGGCGCCGGCTCCGGTTCGTTTGCCTGCGCATGTTCTTTGGTTTGATACCGAGTCCAAATACATCCAGCAGGAAATGGTCAGGTTAACTCCACTGCCAATACTTAAAGCCGCATTATCGGTAATACTTAAATATTCACTATTTGCCGCGGTAAACTGCCCGGCAAGATTAAGGTGCCCTGTCTTAGAAGTGACAGTAGCATTATCTGTCAAAGTATTTGATCCGGCTGAATCAGCCCGGTTTCCCGAAACCTCGTCCAATTTCCAGTAACCAACTAGATTTGTGGTGGAAATTTTTTGGACAGGAGAGAGGGTTTGGAGATTATCCAGCTGGATTTCGGTGGAATTTCCGGCTGGTCGCCATTCTTCCCAAGTGCCGTCGTTGGGGGCAGTGGTAGTTCCTGTTCTGGTTTGCAGCTCCACATTTCCGGCCTGGTAGTTGCTAAGAATCTCGGAAGCGGAGAGAGCGCGGGAGTAGATGCGGGCTGCATCTATGATACCGGTGAATGCATTAAGCCCTGCGGCATTACGAGCCCCGATCCTTGTGGTTGTAGCAGCGTCACAACTATTCGCAGTACCACTCGTGCTGGTGGCATCAAGCATGCCATCAACATAGAGATTTACCGTTGTTCCATTTCTGACTCCGACGATATGATGCCATTGTCCGTCAGTTACGATTTTATTGCCATCTAATGTTGCACCGACACCCCCCGAATCTTTACATTTAATTCTAGCAACGTTTGTATTTACTACCATGAGAGCCTTATTTGGGTTCGTGTTTGGGTCTTGGGCGATAATGGCATCACTTGATCCTGTTTTGGATCTTTTGATCCAAGCTTCATAAGTAAAGTTACCAGTGCCGAAATCAAGTGCTGCATTTGAGCCTACATCAACGAGATCGTCTGTACCATCAAACATGAGAGCCCCGGCGCCGAAGCGGCGGTTGGCAGCAGTCCAACCGGTGCCGGCGGCTTGGTCTTGACTGGCAGTTGAGGCGAATGAAGTGAGGGTGCCGTTGCAGCTGGCTCCGCAGGAGCCTGCGGAGGCGGCTGTTGTTCCCGATGTCTCATTAAAATTCCATTGAGCGACCAGAGCGTTGGTAGAATATGGCGTTTCCCCGTCACCGGTGCCCACCCCATTTTCGGCCCAACGTAAGTTATCTATACTTGATATATTGCTTCCTAGATTGATAACGTCGGAAGTATACACGCCATATGGCCGTCTCTGGGCATCAAGTTTGATTTCTTCGGGCGTGCGGGCAACTTTGGTAATGCGGATGTCGTCAATGAAGCTGCTGAAGGGAAGGGTGTTACCACCAGATCCTACTCCTATATATGTAGTGTAATCTTGGCTGGAGTGGGTGGTGGTATTGGTGTCGGAGGCCTGTTCGACGCCGTTGACGTAAATTTTGTGGCCGGTAGTGGTCCAAACGGCGGCAATGTGGTACCAAGAACTGGCGGCGACAAGACTGTTCCCGGTGGCAAGGTTAGTGCTGCCGGAAGTGGAGAAATTGATTTGGCCGCTGGTGCCAAGGGTGAGCAAGGTGTCGCTGGTGGAGTCGGCATAGAGAATAGTTTGGACAGCGGAAAGATTGGCGGGGTTAATCCAAGCCTCAATGGTTCCTGAACCCAGAGCTACATCTAGAACTGTAGCTTGAGAGTAGCTGACGGGGGTAGTGGCAAAACCGCTGGCGCCGAAGCCGAATTTGCCGCCGGTGGCGCAGGTCATACCGCCGTTGGCGGTAAGAGTGTACGCATTGCCGGAACTATCGGTGGCGCAAGCGCCGCTACTAAAATGGTACAGGGCTTGAGTATTAATATCCGTGGTGAGTTCTTTGTAAGCGAGCTCTAATTGAGGGGAATTGCTGGAACCGGTGTCGGTAACGCGATTGTTAGATGAGCCGGTGGCGCTGAAATCTGTCGACGAGTCTTTAGTCTTTGGCGGCAGGGGGTTAGTGCCGGAATTATAGTTTATAGTTACGGAGTTGAGAGTAGGCGAGCCGTTGAGAATGGCCCGGTATTGGAAGTAGCGGGCCACAGTAGAGCCTATAATTGCACGGGGACCGTCCGAGTAATCGGCGGATTCGATATCATCCCAATATACGGTGGCTCCCTGGGCGGCGTCGGTAACTCTTAGTGTAATTCGTGTGATTCCGTCTCTTTGGGTTGTTAGTGGAATTTGTGTGAGATCGAAGATCTCTCTCTGCCATTTGAAGACGGTGGTATTGGCGGTGAAGCCCGATCCGGGGAAAGTAGAGCCGGAGTCCCACGAAGTGACAGTGATGGTTGTGGTGTTGGACTGTGTACTTTGGTCTTGGGTGGCCGCGTTGGGATTGCTGGAGCCGGAGGCGTAAGTAATAGCAGAAACTGTGCCTTGGGCGATATATTCCGTGCCGGCCACGTTTTCCTTGACGATGATTTTCTCGCCTTTGTTGATATTGGGGGCCGAGGCGGGAAGGGCAAAGGAGGTGTCGCCGGAGCCGGTGATGAGATTTGAACTATCTAGCGTGCTTTTGAAATCAATAGTGATGGGATGCGTTCTCTTGCCTACCTCGTAAGCTTGGCGAATGAGATCAGCGGATCGGACAGAATTGGAAATTCTGGCCTCGTCTACAGACCCATTCATATAGTCGGTTATGCCTGAACGAGGCATTTTTCCCAGGCTTATTGTTCCTGCGGTGTCCCTTAAAGCGGCAAAAGTTCCTGAAGAATCTACTGTTCCATCAGCAAGAATACCATTGATGTAAATGTGAAGTCCGGTGTTTGAAGTGCCTCCGTCATATGTACCTGCCACGTGATACCATTTGCCGGTTGTCAGGTTAATGCCGGAAAATCTTCTAATCATGGCGTTATTAGTGTCGTCATTTACTGCCCAATAAAGGGTTCCAGCGCTACTGACGATGAGGTTATAGGATGTGTCAGCGATAGTTGGACCTTGATCGCCCTTGACGATCAAGGGGTCGTAGTCTTCAAAGCCGTTGAAATAAAACCAGCCGTCGACGGTGAGGGTGCTAGTGATGCTTAAAGAGGCACTATCGGGAATGGTGATGTAGTCAGACGCAGAATTATTAAATGATCTAGCTTTACCAAGAACACCTTGAATGAAGGTGGTTCCGCCTATTGCATTACTATTGTTGTTATTTCCCGAAGAGTCTTTGATATAGGCATTTGTAGTTCCGTTTTGCTCGTCTAAGTGCCAGAATCCGGCGGTGTTTGAGTCTGGTTCGTAGTTGGCGTAGGCCGATTCGCCGATGGTGGCTTGGAGGAAAGTGCCTGGTCTGTCTGAAGCCACATAAAACGGTAGTTTGGTCTTGAGTGATAAGTCCTGAGCGGAGCCGAAGGATTTGCCGATGCGATGATCGCGGCCAGCGCGATAGCCTTCGGCAATTTCGTCCGCCGTGCGGGTGGCGGTACTGACTCGGATTTCGTCGATTGTTCCATTGAGATAGTTTCCTACATAATCGCCGGATCGACCTATGGCTTTGTTGCCAGCGGTTGTGTCGGAAATGACGGTTTTTCCTGCATAACTCTGGGCCGCTCCCCACGCGGCACCATCGACGTAGAGCTGAACCGTTTTGGCCGAGTCATCACGGACAAAAGCTACGTGATACCATCTTCCGGTGGCGAGAGTTGCGGTGGTGATGTCAAAGTTTAGTGAGGTTCCATCAGTGTGATATTGGTAGAAACCGAGGTAACTGCTACTGCCATATCGAAAGCTATACTGAGAGATGGTGCCGCCGCTGTTGAAGTCCGCGAAGAAGTAGTTCGTGTTTGCATTGAATCTTACCCACATCTCTGCTGTCATGGAGCCAGTGATATTAAGGGAGGATGGCTTGCCGAGGTTTATAAAACTACTGCCGTTGAAGGAGCGGGCTTTGCCATAAAAACCATCAACACTTGTAGTTCCAGTAACAGCAGTGGAATTATTAGTGCCAGTAGCATCTTTGATATCCGTGGCGCCGGAGGAGGTTTCGTCCAGGTGCCAGAGGGCGACGGTGGAGCCATCGACTTGAGGAGCACCGATGGTAATCTTTGAGGCTTGGGTGCCTTCGATTCTGAAGGTGGAGGAAGCGGTGGCGACGGGGACCCCCTGCCAGATGGAAGCGGAGGGAGTAGCGATGTCGATGGGATTGTCCAGAGAATCGATTTGGGTGTCGCCGGTGCCGGAGGTGGTGCGCCAGGCTTCCCATGACCCATCGTTGGGAGTGGCTGTCGCGCCCGTGCGGGTTTGAAATTCAATGAGATTAGACTGCGAATTAGAACTAATTTCTGATTGAGATAAAGCACGCGAATAAAAACGAATTGAATCCAGAACCCCGTCAAAATTATTGGTGCTGGCAATCAGGACGTTGCCGGTAGGAGCTTCGGAGGCATAGGCGGTGATGGAGGTATCTGATCCTACAACTACTCCGTCCAGGTACAAATACGCGGCCGATCCCCGGGTGACGTTGGCGGCTAAATGATGCCAGACCCCGTCATTTACTTTTTTGGTAATACTGGTAGTGATGGTGGCGTCGCAGCCGGCGGTGGCCCCGTCGGTGTCCAAAGTGAAGACCGGATATCCGGAGGAGTCGATTCCTAAATAGTACCCGTCGCTGGTGCAGGAGACCCCATTGGCGGAGTTGTTGGAGAAAAGTTCGGCAGTGATATCTGTAGTTTTGACCCAGGTTTCAATAGACAGGTCCGCCGAATTGGGATCGAGGGCGGAGGGATTGGTTAATGAAAGAGTGTCGGCGGTAGCGGCGGAGGAGATCATAATGGCCCCGGCGCCGAAGCGCTTGTTGTTGGCTGTCCAGCCGGTACCCGCAGCCTGGTCTTGTGAGCTGGTGGAAGCGAAGTTATTGAGAGTGAGATTGTCGGTGCCGGCGGTATTGTAAGCGATTGTGCTGGAGGTTTCGTTGAAGTTCCAGGCGGCGACCAGGCCGTCTGTGGAGTATGGTCTTTCTCCGTCGCCGGTGGCTATTCCGGAGCCGGAATAGGTCAGAGAGTCCAGGGAATTTGGCGTGGAGCCAAAATCGATGACGGGGGATTCGTGAACGGAGTAGGGGAAGCGATTGGCGGCGGCGGTAATTTCCTCGGAGGTACGAGCGATCCTGCTAATTCTGACTTCGTCGATGGAGCCTTTAAAAGGAGTGGTGGATCCGTCGCCATCAATACCAACGTAGAGGGCTCCGGCATTGGCTAGGGTGGCGGTGTCGGCGATGGCAGTATCAGCAGTACCCACTTCTGCGCCGTCGACGTAAATCCTAATATCGGTGGTGCCGCGGCGGACTCCGGCAATATGGTGCCAGGCGGAATCGTCGTAGTCGATGGCACTGGTGCAAGCGCTATCGGCGGGAAAGCTGCCGGCTGTGCCGTCAGTGCCAAAACAGGCGTCGCCACTGGCGTCAAGATACAATTTGTAGCCTACCCCTGCCACAGCACTAACCTTGGCGGCTATTATGTTGATGGCCGAGACCGTACCGTTGGTCTTAAACCAAGCTTCAACCGTAAAATTGTCAGTGCCTAAGAAGTCAAAGTCTGAATCGTCGGCCCGGGTGACATAATCGTTTACACCATCAAAGTAGAGAGAGGAAGTGCCGATTTTGCTGTCGGAAGGTCCATTCCAAACGGGACCGTTAGTAAGAGTGCCGTTATTGGTGTTATCTGAAGTATCGTAGGCGATGGTGCTGGAAGATTCATTGAAGTGCCAGAGACCGGCGGTGTTTATGTCCGGTTGGAGCTCTTTAAATTGTGTTTCGACTGCGCTTGAGCTTGTAAGTTGTGAGCGGTTTTCGGTGCCTGAACTAAAGTTGGGGGCCACATCGTGGACTATTGTTGGGTCAATAGTGACGGGATATACTCGGGCAGGAGCGTCTAGCCAGTTAGAATCAGCGACGAGAGTTAGTTTGTAATAATTATTGCCGGGGAAAAAGTCGGTCAGGGAGTTGGCCTGGATAAAGGACGAGGCGTCGTCGATTTTCTCGATTTTGTAGAAAACGTCGGTGGACTTGGTATTGGCAGCGTCTTCCATAAACGGAGCCTCGAAGTGATATAGATATTTACCCTTTGAATCGGTGAAGTAGTATTGGGGAGAGGGGGGAAGAGATTTCTTTAATACCTCACCCACCCTGCCGGGTTCCCCCTCTCCTGAATTCAGGAGAGGGGTAGGGGGTGAGGTGTTGGCTGAGGGGGATGCTGTGATATTCTGGTCGTTTAGGTTTTCTAGGGATTGGTGGATTTGGATGCCGGGGGAGAGGCGGAGAAGAAACGAGAGCTCATTATTGGTGGCGCCTTTTTCGGAAAGAATAATTGATTCTTTGGCGCCGCGGTTGGGGAGAATCTCGTAACGGATACTGGCTTTATCAGCTATTTTTTGTTCAATAGCGTCAGCCAGTCCATCTGGCTTTTCAACTGAGGTTAAAATGGGCTTTTGCAGGTCTTGGCGGAGTTGATCTGAGAGTTGGGCCACTTCACCCAGAACCTCACCGACTCGGTTTTGCAGAGCAGTAATTTCGGCGGTGAGTTCGTTGGTAACGGTCTCACCTTCCAGGTGTGCCGCAGGCGCAACACCACCTGGAAGGTGGTTCAGAAGGCGCATCTCTAATTCTTTGCCTTGGGATTCAAAGATGACTTTGTGTTTGGTGGGGTTGGTACGGTCACCAAAGCGGACGTTAAAGTCGGGGTTGCGGTTAATAAATAGTTCCGGGCCAACGTCGATAACCTCAATGCTGCCATTGGCGGAGACTGTCTTGGGGTGAAGAAGGGGAAGGAAAGGATATACGAATTGATCGGCAAACATGGTCACCAGAAGCAGGGCGGCGACTTTGCGCCGGGTGTTTTTGGTGGCCCAACGGATCCAGGCCATGATGTATCCTTTAATTTGAAGTTTGAATTTTGAAATTTGAAATGAATTTAACAATTTCATAATGATCAATTTTTACTTTTAGAGGCGATTTTGCCGAAAATTAACACAAATTCTTTGGTTTCGGACCAGAGATTTCTGCATTCTTGTTTTAGTTTTTCTTCATCGAGTGTTTTCCCAATAAGTTCCAGCCAGTAAAGAGTCTCTTTAGATTCTTTTTTGCAAATAAAGATTTTGTTGAAAAAGTCCTTTTTACTGGAGGCTCCATTGGCCTCTCGGTAGTTGGCTCCTATGCCGGTTCCGGCTCTCAGACATTGGTTTATGAGAGGCAGGGTGATTGGATTTTGAGGACACTTTTTGAGAAACAGGATGAGATTCTGGGAAAATTCCAGAGTGCGTTTTTCTAGATCGTAATTGTTTTGTGAATTTATCATTTTAAATTGAATTCAAATTTTAAATTTCAAATTTCAAATTAACTGTACTCATGGTGTTCCTGTCGCCGGCCCGAATCTGACCGCCGCTCCGCCGTCATATAACTGCAATTTTTGGGTGCTACAATTAAGTTGGTGTGGGCTCGGCAGATTTGCTAGATTGGCTTGATACCCCAAATCTACCGGGTTTAATTCCCGGCGGGTCCACACCCTATTGACAACACGAGTTGCTCGTGGTAGAGTGCGCTCAAGGGTATCAGGCCAGTCTATGAGCGGATCTGCTAGACTACCAAAGTCCGCGAAAGCGGATTTTTTGGTGGATTTTTGTAATTTAGTCATTTTTATGGTGTCCCTGTGCTGGGACCAAATCTGACCGCCGATCCTTCGTTAAATAACTGTTTGATCTGGGTCGCGGTTAAGGCATAATTGTACACTCGCACGTCGTCGATCTGGCCGCTATATGGGTAGATGTTTACACCGCCCGTTTTTCCAAGTACTCCTATATAGCTTGTGCCCGCCCCGGTAGAAGCTGAAGTGGCTCTGAAATTGGTTGAGTTATCTGATTTTCCGTTAATATAAATAACGGCGGCCCCGCTATTGCTTTTACTGAAAGTTCCGCAAACATGGGCCCAAGAATTTAGTAGTGTAGTGAGAGTGGTATTGGAAGCCAATGTTTGTATTCCCGTAGCGTCTTTGACACGCCACTTGTAGGCTGTAGTTTCTCCAAATAGGAGATAGCTTGTATTGACTAGGTCCCCAACTGTTTTTTCAAAAATACCGATACTCGTTGAGCCACCATTAGATTTTACCCAGGCGCAAACACTCAATTCGTCGGTTATTCTTAGAATATTATTGTCGGCGACCTGAACGTTGTCACTGACCGTATTGTCGAAGTCTAGGCTAGAGTTGAACTTTCCAGTTGCTCCATCTTTCCACATATCCCCGGCACTGCTGGTGCAGGTGCCGAGGCTGGCTGCCGAAGCAATTGTGCCGCTTAGATTATTACCACTTGAGTCGTTGGCGGTTGCCCCTTGACATTCGTCAAATTTCCACCAGCCGACCGGCCCGCCGCGGTTATAATCCCACGCCACCTGCGCCGCCGTGCGGGCGTAGTTATAGATGCGGACTTGGTCGATTTTTCCATTAAATCCAGTGCCACCGGTAAAATAGCCTAGAGCCCCAATAGCAAGTTGTTGTGTTGAATTACAAATATTTCCGGTGATACTAGTGTTTGTGCCTCGAAGTGTCCCGTCAACATATAATTTCAATGTTCCTGCGGAAGAATCATATACACTTTCTAAGTGGTGCCACATATTTTTGCTTAAGGCAACGGTGTCAGCAGTACCGTATCCAGCGCACGATCCGCCGGCATAAACAAAAGTCTGTGGAAGGCCTGTGGTAATGGATGTACGCAGTTCAAATGAACGATTGGAAAAAGTATTATTACTCTTACCAATGGCTTCGTTGTAAACAGAATAGCTGGTAATATTTACCCACGCGGCAAATGAGATAGAACCGGTAATTTGTAATGATGAGGGACTGCCTAAATTTATCCAATCGCTGTTTCCGTAGTTAAAAACAGCCCCCGCACCATATTTTCCCTGACCCCAGTGAGTTCCTGTCCCGTTCCATGTTCCAGTACTTCCGTTTCCACTTGAATCGTTGGTACTTCCACCGGTTTTTTCCTCAAAATTCCATTCCCCAACAGGAGCAGCGCAGGAGGTGGAGTCGCCGGGGACGCAATATTGCTGATTGGACGCATCGGGCGCATAGGACGCATTAGAACCGAGAGCGCCCAAGACCATGGATGACCCGCGGTTATAGTCGAGCTTGATTTCCTCGGCGGTCAGGGCGGAGTTATAGATTTTGACTTCATCTAAAAGGCCAGTATAGAAAAGTGAACTGGAGTTGTATGCGCCCAGAATGAAGGCAGAGTTGTAGGTAGCGGAATAGCCCGTGCTGTACGAAGCCGAGCTGTTAAGGACCCCGTCGACGTAAAAAGAAATGGTGACATTGCTCCCTGATACATTGAAGACGTAAGAGTAATGATGCCAAGCTCCGTTTGTAACCGCACTGTTGTTTGAATAAGTTACTTGTTGAGCTTCTGCTGTTGTTTTGTAAGAAGTTATCATGCGGCCAGAGGTGGCGAATCCTGTATACCAATTTGGACCACTGCCAGAAACAATAGGCGTAGTATCTGTGACCGTTGTTGGATTTGCCCAAAATGAAATGGTTTTAGAATCAGTTTTATAGGCTGAGATATTTCCAAGACTGACATATCCAGCACCACCGAAACTGAGAGCTTTGCCAAATTTGCCAGAGTTGGTCCATGTGGGGGCTGTACCGGAGAGAGTACCATTAACTTTTTGCGTGCCAGAATCATAGGTGGTTCCGCCATAGCCCTCGTCGAACTTCCAGTAACCGATGGCGGAGCCCACTGGCGAGCCGGGGGCGGGGTGGCCGGCGTTCATGTCTTCCACGATTTGCTTTTGCGTCCGGGCATAGTTGTAGATGCGGACGTCGTCGATAATTGCGTTTGTAAACCAGCCGGGATAGGAGCCTGATAGCAATGAAGAGGCATTGGTAAAGTTAATAGCGCTGTATGAACTTATGTCTGTTGCGGCTTTTTGGATTCCATCTACGTAGAGAATCATATTGCCGGATCTGTTGAATGTAGCTGCGTAGTGGTGCCAAGTGTTTACAGCCGTACAAGCTGAATCTGAAGCTAATTTCCTATCTCCTGGTGGAGTTGCAGTATTGGCAAGATATGCAATGACACAATTAGCACCAACTGCATTATTTACAATCCCGTAGCTCAATGCGTTGTTCCAGCCGCCTTTACCGATAATATCTCCATAGTTACTTCCAACGCTGGGGAAACTGGCCCAAGCTTCAAGTGTCATATTCCCCAGTCCCATGTCGAACAATGAAGAGGTGCCAAAATTAACATCATCATCAGTGCCGTTAAAGTAACCAGCTTTACCATATTTACCCGAGGTCCAATGGGTAGTTCCAGTACCGGCCCAAGTTCCGGTATTGGCATTGCCGGAACGGTCGGCAACTGATGTTCCTTGGCCTTCCTCGAAGTTCCAATATCCCACCGGTCCTGGGGCCCAGGAGTATAAGGCGCGCACTTCGACTCCGCTCAGTGCTCGGTTGTAGATGCGGACGTCGTCGATGGAACCGGTGAAGTAGCCGGTTGCGCCTGGGCCTTGTCTGCCGATTTTGACGATTGTTGCGCTTTCATTGAGAGTGACATTGTTGTTTTGGGTAGCTTCCTGAATGCCATTAACATACAATACATCTGTGGTTCCGTTATGAGTGATGACAACGTGATACCAAGTGCCGGAGGAAAAGGTGGTGGATGAATCTAGAGTTCCATATGGAGCACTACTGTTGGCGAATATTCCCTTGAAACGAGTTCCGGTTGAATCTAGTCCCAAGTAGTATGAGGTGGTGTAGTTCTTTTCCAAGATGCGATCATATGAATTTTGGGCGCCATTGGGTTTGATCCAAGCTGAAATTGTAATAGTAGAGAGGTTGAGATTGGTAGCGCCACCGACTTCGACATAGTCATCACTCCCATCAAAGATTCCTCCATTTCCAAACTTTCCGGTTGCTCCACCGGTGGGGCCGGTGGAAGCAGGACAAGCTTTGCCGTTGTTGGCGTTGCCGGAGGAGTCGGTGACGGAGGTGGCGGTGCAGTCGTTGGTCCAGCTAGCCTCATCCATTTTCCAGTAGCCAACTAAGCCGTTAGATAAGAAGTCGCCTTGACCCTTCGACGAGCTCAGGGTTGCGGCCGACCCCTTCGTCGTTCCACGACTTCGGTAGTCGGCCTTAATTTGCGCCGCCGTGCGGGCGTAGGGGTAGATTTTGACGTCATCGATATAACCAATTACATCGTTTGCGCCATCTGCTCTTTCTCCAATATTTACTGTAGCTGTATCATTCGTATATACGCCTGAAGTTGTGGGTGAGCTACCAATATTAATTCCATTAAGGAAGAGATTTATTAGTGGAGTGGAGGTGTTTACTGTAAATGCTATGTGATACCACCTGTTTGCATTAATGGCTCCTGTGGAAGATCCAACAACCATGTAGCTTGTACTACCAGACGGATTGTAAAGGTAGATAAGTATTTGTCCTGTTGTTTCAACTCTTATGTCCCATTCATACTTTCCTGTGTTGCCCTTACTGATAATGCTTTGTCGAGCATTAAGACTGTTGAGTTTTATCCATGTCTCGACTGACAATTGGTTAGTGGTGTTTGCAGAAAAGTTATCATTATCTGCGACTTGAACATTGTCATTTGTTCCGTCAAATTTGAGGCATTTTCCGCTTATGCATTGGTCTTCTGTTTGCCAGGTGGCGCCGGTGATAGTTCCATCATTGTTATTTTGCGTAGCATCCTGAGCGACGGTTCCGTAACCGGAGTCGAAGGACCAGTACGCCACGGGGCCGGCGGATTTTTCCTGGGAGGCGACGGTGCCGACCACGTAGTTGGTTGCTTGGGTGGAGAAGTCGGAAGATGAAAAGCCGTTGGCGGCAGATGGATTGCCGTAGTAATAATAAAGGGTCTGGGCGCCGGCGGGGAAGGAGTCGAAAAAGACGTGGACGACGGTGGTGGCCGTTCCACAGCCGGAGGAGATGTAATACGGGAGGAGATCGCCGCTTTGAGTGGTGAAGCGCAGGTCGCCGCAGTCGGACTGAAACTGCCCCGCAGTTGAAGTGTCGAGCGTAGTCGAGACATATACGTTGTTCTCGGCGGCGGTGTGCGAGGTGATGGGAATGGCGTTTCGGTAGGCCCAGAGTTCGTCAAACCAGGCGGCGGAGGCGGGGCGGGTGAGGGAATAGAAGATGGCCACAAAGGTGCCGAGTGCCAAGAGAGCGCCAAGAATTTGAAATTTGAATTTTGAAATTTGAAATGAATGTTTGAATTTCATAATTTTCAATCTTTTTTGGTACAATTAATTTGGTGTGGGGGTACTCGAGTAGGGAACCTGGATTGTCACCCACGGTTCTGCGGGTGCAAATCCCGCTACCTCCACACTCTTTTTATTTACGGGCTTGACAAAAAGCCAGTCTTTTGCTAGACTCCTGTGTGGGTGACAATCCAGGTTTGACTTTGCTCGAGTGGGGCCGCCATGATCCGCGAAAGCGGATTTTTTGGTGGGTGAGTTGTTTATTTTGATCATTGCCAATCTAGCTTGATACTTCCCACGCGGGCGAAATAATTGTCTTTGCTGTAGAGCTTGAGCTTCACTGTCATGACGTCGCCGGCGGCCCAGGTGATGCCGGTATTTAATTGGGCGGCGGTGAAGGTCAGAGTATGGGAGGAGAGTTGGGCGGCGTGCCAGGTGGTGGCGTAATTACTCACATTGGTGGCGGAAGAAACGGTATCGGCGTCGTTGTCTTTGTAGATGGTGGTGTCCACTTTGTTGTTGGAGGAGGACGTGTCCTCGGTTTCGAAGTCGATGACTAAAGCGTCGGTGGTGACCCAGGAGGAGAAGTTGTCGGGAATTCTGAAACGGACGTAAACGTCATAGTCCTGAAGAGATGTTTGGCCGGAGGAGAATTCGTAGTAGTTGAAGTTGTACAAGCTGCCTGCTCCAGTGGCTTCGCGGTCGGAAGTGAGAGTGCCCACGTTGTTGGTGCCGTCGGCGGAGATGACGGCTCCGGGATATTCGGGGGAGACGACGGCGGAAGTGTCTCCACCAGTGCCGGAGAGAATGGCGGTCCAGGAAGTGCCGTTACAGAAGTACAATTTCTTTTCAGAAGAAGTGCCGTGGTAAAACAGGCGGCCTTCATTGGCGGCGTCGCAGGTGACGGGCGGGCTGGATTGGACGCCTAGGGCCAGGGAAGAGGAGACGGTAGCGGCGCCGGCGACATTAAATTCGTTAAGCAGTGTGGAAGTGCCCACGCCTACGCTTCCGCCCATGAAGATGGCGGCGATGTTGGTGCCGGCACCGGTGGGAGCGTCGACGTACAAGCCATAAGCGGTGGTAGCAGTGGTAGCGGCGGTGTTGATTTTCAGAGCGTAGGCCTCGGTCAAGGAAACGTTGGAACCTTCGGCGGGGGGACCGGCGATAGTGAGAGTGGCGGCGTCATCAACGGTGACGGTGGCGGTGTCACCAGTGATGGTGGTGCGGTTGAATTGATAGGTGTCCATGAGAGAGGTGACTTGAGTGGTGCCGGTTAAAGTAATAGTTGCTGGCGTAAGTGTTAAAAATGTTTTTTCGGCGGAAGTTGCCGAGGCAATGGAAGCGGCGGAACCTGTGAGGGTTAATCCGCCGGTGGAGTCTAGTGAGAAGTCAGTGAAGTTGACGGCTGAACCGTTGGAATCGTTGTAAGTCAGGCGCAGAGAATCTCCGGTGGCATGATTAATTTCAAGTTTGGCATCTGGAGCAGTTGTGCCAATCCCGACGTTGCCGCCGGAGTCGATGACGAAGGGGGTGGTGTCGGTACTGGCTTCGTCTTCAATAAGCAGTGTGTTGCCGGTGCCCTCGTTGATTATTTGGAATGCGACTCCGGAAGAAGCTCCGTTGGTTTTCCAGAATTTTCCGGCAGGCCCAGTACTACCTGATAGGGCATATACAGCGATCCCAGTGCTGCTTGATTGGGCCAAGAGAGCGTTGGTTGAGGAGTTGGTAAGGATGTGGGTTAGGGCAGTGGGGGTGGAGGTTCCAATACCAACATTACCGGTGTTAAAGATGGCTGCGTAGTTACTTCCTGCACCCGTTGGTGCATCAACAAAGAGGCCGTAGGCGGTGGTGGCTGTCGTGGCAGCAGTATTGATTTTCAGAGCGTAGGCTTCAGTCAGAGAGACATTTGATCCCTCGGCAGGAGGACCAGCGACCGTTAAGGTGGCAGCATCATCGACGGTGACAGTGGGAGTGTCTCCGGCAATAGTAGCCCGGTTGATGAGATAAGAGTCCATTAGGGAAGTGACTTGGGTCGTCCCTGTCAAAGTGATGGTGGCAGGAGTGAGAGTTAAAAATGTCTTTTCGGCTGAGGTGGCAGAGGCAACGGAGGCCGCTGATCCAGTAATAGTTAATCCGCCGGTAGCGTCGAGAGAAAAATCGGTGTAATTGGTGGCCGAACCATTGGAATCGTTGTAGGTCAGGCGCAAAGAGTCGCCCGTAGCGTGATTTATTTCCAATGCCGCATCCGGCGCCGTCGTCCCGATGCCGACGTTGCCGCCGGAGGGGGCGAGGATGATGTTACCAGTGTCGGCGTCGCCCAAAGTCAGAGATTGTTTGGCAGTGGTGGCTATAGTTGGTGTGCCGTAGAGAGTGAGGGCGCCGGAGACGCTGGCTGTAGATTGGGCGACCAGAGCCCCGGCCAGAGTGGTGGTGCCGGTGACGTTGAGGGTGGAATTGACGGTGGCGGTATTGAAGTTGGCATTGCCTGAAGAGTTGATGTAATAGGCGGTGGCGCCGTTAACAGAGATCCCGCCGGAAAATTGGGTGTAGCCGGAAACCCCGGTTAAAGTATTGGAATTGGGGAGAGTAATGGTGCCGGCGGTAGTCAGATTGCCGGTGTTGGCGATGGTGAGTTTGGTAACGCCGGAAGCACTGGCTGTAAAGATATCCTGGCCTTCGGTTTGGTTGAGGATGGCTAGGGCTTTACCCCAGACAGCAGAATTGGTAAGGTAGAAATTACCAATGTCTCCGGCAGATGGAGTAGTGGTTCCTACTACTAATTTACCGGCTACTGTCGCGGCGTAATTGGTAACAAAGGCTTCGGAATCGACGATGACATTGCCTTTGTTGAAGGTGCGCAGAGTTAAATCGGAGGAGTTAAAGATTTCTCCGGCTTGAATGTAGAATGGGGCGGATGATTTGATATATGAAGCGGTGGGATTGGTGAAGTTAATGTCGTAAGCAATAGAGACATCTCCGGGGGAAGTAAATGAAGCGGGAAGATTAGAAGTGATACCGGTTTGGTTGATACTAAAGAGATTCGACCCGTTGTCCTGGACATTGAAGATGTTGCCGGAGATTAAAGCGTTGGCGCCGACGTTGATGTTAAAGAGATTGCCGGTGGCGGTAGTGGAGGAGCCGGGGTTCCAGTACATGGAAAAGAGGGAGCCGGAGGTAAGTTCAGTACCAGTAGACGTGGAATTGACGGTGGTAGGATTAGCGATGGCGATGGTGCCGGTGGTGGTGCCGCCGATGTTTAGAGTTTGGTTAGCGGTGGTGGCGATGGTCCCGGCGGAGCTGAAAGTCAGGTTGCCGGCGGAGGTGGCGGAGCCGGTGAGCCCAAAAATTTGGAATTTGGCGGATCCAGTTGCAGTTTCGCCGATGGCTAGGTCAAAGGTGGAATTGCTGGGAGAAATGACTTTGTTGACCAGCTGCCAGTAACCCGAAGAACCGGTGCCACCGGAAGCGATGGAGTATAAATCATTGATGGAATCTACGACACTTTGACGCAGAGCTCCGTTTATTGAGGTGTCGGTGATGGACACGGGTAGGGGAGCGGATAATGGGACGCTGTTTAAGAGCACCCGGCCGCCGGTTAGAGTCAGATCCTGATTTCTGGTAGTAGAAATGACGCCGGCAGAATCTAAAACGATATTGCCGGAGATACTGGCGGTGGGTGTACCGGAAGCCACGTTCATGAAGGCAAACTTGGCGGAGGAGGTAGCGTTGGAGCCAATCAAAACGTCAACGGTGGAGTAGTAGCGGGGATAATATGCGCCATAGGCTAGACCCCAGAGATCGTTGGCGCCGCCGAGACAATTGCCGGAAGTATCGCAGACTTGGGAGCCGGATTGATAAATGGCGTTGCTGTAAACATTGTCCCAAGGGACACTGGCAGAACCAATATCAGATGTGCCGGTGGCAGTTGCGGGCAGGAAATCATCATCTTGGGCCAGGGTTAATAATCCCGATCCTGGGTTGATGGCAATATTGCCGGTAGTAGCGTTGCCCATGGAGAGAGTGGCCATATCTTGGGAGCCTAAGGATGAAGCCAAGGAGAGGATGCCGGAAACAGAGGCGGTGGAAGCGGCTGTAAAGCCTGAAGTGACATTGAGAGTTCCGGTGAAATTGGCTGTTGAAGAAATAGTTTGGCCGTTGATCAGGCCGGATGTAATAGTGCCCAGAGTGGTGATGTTGCCGGTGGCCGAGTCGACTTGGAATTTAGCAGAAGCAGTGGCGGTACCACCAACCAAAATGTCATCAGTGATATTAAGTGGGGAGAGGGCACCGGCAATTCTTTGCCAATTGCCGACGTTGGTAGTATCAATCCAGGCCGGGATGTTGCTCCCGGAAACGGTCAGGACTTGATTAGGATTGCCGATGGTCAGTTTGGCCAGGGTATTAGTAGCGGAAGCGTAAAGAATTTCGCCGGTGGCCCAGGTATTTTGGCCGGTACCACCATAAGTAGCATCAATAGTGGATCCGTTCCAAGTGCCGGCTGTAATGGGTTGGGCAAAAGTGATGTTGCCTGTGTCGGAGTTACCTAGAGTTAGGGTTTGTTTGGTGGTGGTGGCGATGGTGGGGGTACCGTAAAGAGTAAGAGCGCCAGAGACAGATGCCGATCCAGAGTCTGTGAAAGAGGTGACGGTGGTGGCGCCGAGGGTGGTGCCAGCGGCATTGAGGGTGTTGAAGTTGGCGTTTCCGGAAGAATTGACGTAGTAGGTGGTGCCGCCGGCGACAGAAATGCCGCCACTGAATTGAATGTTGCCGGATTGGCCGGTGAGAGTGTTGGAGTTGGGGAGGGTCAGAGTTCCACTGCTAAGGACGGCTCCGGAGCTGGATTTGACCCAAAATGTGGCGCTGGCGGTAGACGTGCCGCCGACTAAAAAATCGTCGGTGATGTTGGAAGGGGAAAGAGCGCCGGCGGCTCTTTGCCAGTAGCCAAAAACACCTGTGCCTCCGCCTCCGGGGTTACTGGTCCAGGCGGGAACACCTCCTGAAACGGCCAGGATTTGATCGGAGGTGCCAACGGGCAATTTAGCCAGGGTGTTGGTGGCTGAGACGTAGAGAAGATCACCAGTAGTATATGTGTTTAACCCAGTGCCGCCGGAGGTGGTAGGGAGGGCGGTAGTGAGAGTAAGTGTTCCGGATTGTGATAGTTTGAGGAGGAGGTTGCCAGCAGAAGAGGCGGTGATGACGTCGCCGATGTATGAGCCGCCCTCAATGGACAGCCTAGCAGCGCCGGTGGCTGAACCAATAGAGACGAGATCTCCAGCTTGGGTTAAGCGAACCATAGAGCCGTCGTCGTGCCAGCCGGTATCGTCCAGGTTGAGGGAATTGGTGATGGTCAGTTTTTTGTCGGAGGTGTTGACGGACAGACCGACGCCAGATCCAGCAGCAAAAGTTAGGGTGTCGGTTTTGGAGCCAGCAGAGAAAGTAGTATCGCCAACCTTAATGGTCTTGAAAATACCTAAGGCAGTGGTTTGATCGGTAGCGGAGATGGTGGGGCGTTGGCCGGCGGTAACAGTGATATTATCCCCGGCGGTGAGAGAGTAGATGATATTTGGGGCAGTCAGATCGCCTTCGATTTCAACATCCTTTTTGAAGAGGGCGGGAATATTGGCAGTGAAGCGCAGGTCTTCGAGGGCTGTCTGGGAAGCCAGCACCGCGCCCTGAATTTGATTTACGATTGCTACCGCGCGGGGTTTGGAAAGTAGAGAGTGGAGAGTAGAAAGTAGGGGAGCTGGAGAGGGAATGAGGCCAGAGCGGGCAGCAACAAAAGACGCTGCGGAAATTATGAGAGCGGCTAGAGTACCAAATATAATGCGTCTCTGGGGGGAAGTAACTCGAAACTTAAGGCGGGGAGCTGGGGGGGTAATGGGAGACTGGATTCGAGGTTGATTTATCAGGTTTCGGATATGGTCCAGGTCTTCTTCGGAGTATCTTCTTTGACCGCCGGCCGTGCGGGAAGAAGTAATTTTGCCTTGCCGCTCCCAAAGGCGGAGAGTGACGGCTGCAACGCCCAAAATCCCCGCAGCTTCGGTGATAGTGTGTGACTGGTTGTGGGCAGGATTCATTAATTGAGGCTAAATTATCAAGTTTTATCAAGTTTTATCAGCCTAATTATTTATGGTGTATATTAATATGACTGTCAATAGTCATTTAGTCGGAAATTGAGTACTTTTTGTTTGTGTTACAATAAAGGCATGCAAATACGTGATAAACTCGCAGAAATACTGGGTACAAAGTTGGAGCATCCAGAGAATGAAGAGTGGGGGGACTACGCGGTATTCCTAAAACCCGGAAAAGAAGCGGATAAGATCATTGACAAGCTTAAAAAGCTGGAATTTGTAGAAAAAGTTGAGCGGGTGGGAGGATTTGTGAATATTAGGCTGAAAGACGAGTTCTTTAGCACTCTTTTGTCTCAAGTGATAAGGGATCCGGAATGGGGGAAAAGCTCGGTTTTAAGGGGTAAAAAAGTGATGGTAGAGTTTACGGACCCAAATCCTTTTAAAGAACTGCATATAGGCCACTTGTACAGCAACTCTGTGGGTGAGGCCATTTCCAGGCTGTTTGAGGCCAATGGGGCGAAAGTTGCGCGGGCGTGTTACCAGGGGGACGTGGGAATGCACGTCGCAAAAGCCATATATGGCTTATTGCGAAGTAAAAAGTCAAAAGTCAAAACTTTAACTCAAAAAGCAAAACTACTTGGTGAGGCGTATGTTTTGGGAGCGATGGCATTTGAAGACAATCCTGAAGCTGCTGCGGAAATTAAAGAGCTGAATATAAAATTATATGAAGCTAAGTCTGCGGAAATTATGAAATTATATCAAGAAGGTCGCCGATGGAGTTTGTTATACTTTGATAAGATATATAAAAGACTGGGAACAAAGTTTGATTTTCTTTATTTTGAATCGGGGGCGGCGAAAGACGGATTGAAAGTGGTAGAGGAAGGATTGAAAAAAGGAGTATTTGAAAAGAGTGAGGGGGCCGTGGTGTTTAAAGGTGAGAAATACGGGTTGCATACCCGGGTGTTTGTAAACTCTCATGGCCTGCCGACCTATGAGGCAAAGGAGTTGGGTTTAGCTCCGGCTAAGTTTGCGGATTTTCCTTATGATCGATCGGTGATAATTACCGGGAATGACATAAATGATTACTTTAGAGTGCTTTTGAAATGCTTGGATATACTTTATCCGGATTTGGCAAAAAGAACCAAGCATATGAGCCATGGGATGGTGAAATTGCCGGGAATGGCGAAGATGGCTAGCCGGAAAGGTAATGTCCTGACGGCGGAGTGGTTGCTGGATGAGGCCAAGAAGAAAGTGCTGGAGATTGCCCCGAAGGCAACCGATGCGGATGCGGTGGGCGTGGCGGCGATTAAATATGCCATGTTGAGAAGCGGCATTGGCCGGGATATTGAGTTTGATCTGGACAAGTCGGTGAGTTTTGAAGGCAGCTCCGGGCCATACCTGCAGTACACGTTTGCGCGAGCGCAAAGTGTACTTCGCAAATCTCAAACTCTAAACTCTAAATTACAAAAAGATTTAGAATTTAGTGTTTCGAATTTAGAGTTTAACAGCGAGGAACTCGCTGTGTTAAGGTGGTTATCCCGCTGGCCGGAAGTGGTGGAGGAAGCGGGGGAGAGATTGGCGCCGAATCTAATTTGCGGCTTTATCTATGAATTGGCACAGAGGTTTAATAGTTTTTATGCCAAGCACACGATCTTGGATAATGGGTTTAGACTGGCTTTGACACAAGCGACGGGACAAGTACTTAAGATGGGACTAGAGATGTTGGGAATAAAAGCTTTAGAGCGAATGTGAGACATATTTGTGAAGGATGGACGCAGCCAGTGTTTGGTAGGGAATAGCTTCTTCCGCGGCTTTAGATTTGAGCTTGAGGAGAGTTCTTTGGGACAGGCGGAGATTGATGTTTTTGGTTTTGGCCAGGGTAGCCTTGGCTGCCTGAATCAGTCGTTTTATAACGGCTTTTTGGTTAGGAACGCTCTTCCACTCTCCCTTTTCGAAGGAGGTGAGCAGTTCTTGTTCTTCCTTTGTGAGTTCAAAGTACTTTTGGCTCATTATTTTTTAGGATCGATTAAATAATGTTTGGTGGCTTTTCGGCTGGGAATGATGGTTTTTAAAAATATCTTTTCCCCGTCTTCCACGAAGGGGACCAAGTAGACATAATCGTTGATATTAACGACCATCATTTTTTGTTGTGAGTATTTTTGTGGGTTGGGGTGCTCCATGACATCTAACAGCCCCCCGTCTATGACTGAATTTATGGCGTCTTCGAACGAGATTCCTCTTTCAGTTTTTAAGAGCTCGTTTTTGACAACATTCCAGTCAACATACTTCACTGACTGACTATATGACAAAAGATATGTTTTGTCAATAGTTAATTTACAATCCACCACTTAACTTTCAGGTCGGTGGGGAGGGCAGAGGGAATTTTGATGATGAATTCGCCGGGATTGGTAGCTTGGGTGCCGACGGGAACGGCGTCTTCGGCGGTGGCAAAGACGGCGGAGGTGGTGGAGACGAGAGAGTTGGAGATAGAGATAGAGGCAGAACCGGCCGGGATAACAGCGGAGCCGGCGGAGGAGCCCAGGACTTTGAGGGAGCCGGTGACGGCCAGGTCGCCTTTGACGGTGATAGTGCCGGTAAGAGATGAGATGCTAGATGCTAGATCGTCGAAGGTGAGTAGGCCGACTTGGAGCTGTCCGGTAACAGTAGTGTCTGATAGTAGAGTAGGACCAGTGACGGAAAGAGTGGTAAACGAGCCGGAATCGACGGAAGGGCCGGAGGTGAGGGAAAGGTTGGTCAAGGGGGAAACGAGGACAGGAATGGTGGGAGTGGGATTGGCCGGGTCCCAGGGGCCCAGGGCGCGGCCAATGGCGGGTTGAGAGGGAGAGGCTTTGGTGATGAGGCCCACGCCGGAGAGAGTAATCTTGTCTCCCGGGGAAATGGCGGCCGAGTCGGTGGCGACTCGGGCAGGGAGTTGGCCGACCAGTCCGACGGCGACTTTGTCCGGGCCGTCGGTGCCGCCCAAGAAAGCTGGAGCGGTGGAAACGATCCCCGCATACTTATCGATTTCATCTGCCAGGCAAGGGGAGACGCCTGAAGTGGTGTGACAGACGGCGGTGCCGGGGGAGAAATCGTCGCCCACACCTCTGGTAAAGTATTCGGCGAAGTCTACACCGGCGGTGGCGTAAGTTACGCCCCCGGAGCCGTTACCTTGGATTTTGCCCAGGATGGCCGAATAACCGCTCATGAAGTTTATGAACCTGTCGCCAGTATCAGGGTTGGTTCCGTCGTTGCCCAGGCGGAGAGCCAGAGCGGTAGGGTTGCCGGAACTGACATTGGCCAGGTTTTCGATCATGGCGCTGGCCGTGGCGGATTGGGTATCGGTAACATGCAGACCCCATTGGGGAGAGATTTGACCGACTCCCAGGTAACTGCGGGTGCCGTCTACATAGACTTGCACCGGAGAATTGGAACCGGATGTCTCGGCGCTATATTCAATGGTGACGGACATGGTGTTTTTGGTGTAATAGAGGAAGTCGGTGTAGGGGGGAACTTGGCTGCCGGATCCACTGGTTCCTGCATTAACTGTGTGGGTGTGACCATTTATGGCCAGAGTCGATCCGCCGTCAGGAATAGCGAGTACGGTGCCACTAGATCCTGCGGTGGCAAAGCTGGACCAAGCATGAGTGTGAGTGGAGGTGCCGCCGGTGCCGCCGGCGGTGCTATTGGCGCGTGGGAATACGGCATCCAGACTGGTACGGCGGGTCCAGCCGAGAGGTGGAGTGGTGTCGAAGCTGGTTATGACTCCCTGCGGCAGTTTGGTGGAGGCGGAGTCGGGAGTGGCGGGGATAAAGTCTTCATAGGGGGGAATAGTATTATTGGCAGCGGAATCTAAAGTTCCGGAGTACGAGTGAGAATGTCCGGAGGAGGCCACAGCGGTGTCAGATGTAGAGACGGTCATGCCAGATCCACCGGATAATGAACCGCTGAGGGTTTGGGAGTGGCTAGTAGTTCCACCAGTTCCGCCGTAGGTAGCGGCTCCGTAAGGAAAGTTGGTGTTCATGGCGGTGACGTTGCTCCAGCCGGAGGGAAGAGAGGTATGCCAGAGAATAAAATTGGTGGGTAAGAGTTCAAGGGGGGCTGATTTGGTACAGAAGACCGTGTTTATGTAAGATGGAAGATTGTTGGCGGGGCCAGAGGTGGGGCTTCCGCTGTGGGTGTGGGAGGCATTGGCTCCGCTTTGTCCTCCGTCGCCCCAAGTGTAAGTACTGCTGGGGCCTCCGGTGGTGACGCTGGCGGAGTGGGTGTGAGTAGTAGCTCCGCCGGTGGTGCCGTAGGTAGAGTTGCCGCGGGGGAATTTGGAGTCGAGGGCGGAGAGGCGGGTCCAGCCGGAGGGGCAGGAGGCGTTGGACATAAGGACGAAATTGCCGGCCCAGGATTGGCCGCCGGCGGTAGCGGTGGGTTTGCCGTAGAGCATGTAGATGGTTTTGGAGCCGTTAGGGATGGAGGGGACGCGGACCCAGATTTGAGTATTGGCAGTGTTGCAGCCTTGTTCGATCCAATAAACAAGAGGGGTGAGTTTGTCGCTGTCGGTGAAGCGGATGTCGTCGCAGTCGGATTGCATTTTGCCGGCGGTGATCAGGGTAGCCGTGTCCCGTTCTATCAGGACGTCATAGTTGGTCAGAGTACCGCCGGAATTGGTGAGGCTAACATCTTGTTCGTAGGCGTAGGCGCTGCGGATGGCCAGACTGCCGACTACGTCCAAGGAGGCCACGGGAGAGGTGGTGTTGACCCCGATATTGGTGCCGGTGGCATTGTACAGATTGCTACCGGAAGAAGTCCAGGTAGACACGGTAGACCAGCCGCCTCCGGAAGATTTGATTTCCACGGTGCCGGCGTTGTCGCGCAGTCCATACCCGGTGGTTCCTGATGTGGTGCCAAAGTTAAGATATGAGGAGGCTCCCAGGACCAGGTTACCGACGTTGGTCAGGGTTAGCCTGGTAACACCTGATGCCGAAGCGGTAAGAATATCCTGGGCTTGGACTTGATTGATAATGAGGGCAGCTTGGCCGGAGTAAGCAATACCGGTGTCGCCCAGGATGGCAAAGGAAGGGGTATTGGTGGAGAGAAGTTTGGTGGTAGCATTCCAGAGGAATTGGACGTTGGTGGCGGGAGCGCCGCGTTCGAAAGTGAGGGAGGAGTTTTCGGTATCGGCAGTGACATTGTCGGAGTTGATGAGAAAATCGGCAGCAGTGGTGCCGGAGATGGTGGCGGTGTCGGTGGAGAAGTTGGTGAAGTTACCCGTGTCTCCATACACAGTGGCCCAACGTCTGGCGGATGAGCCGATGTCGTACTGGGAACCGGTGGTGGGTTCAAAGATGGAAGCGATACGGGAGGTAAAGGTGACAGTGTCAGAAGCAATGGTGTCGCCCAAGGTAGTGGAGCCGGTAGTGACCAGGTTGCCGGTGGTGCCGGAGATACGCAGGAGGGCAGAGGCAGTGGAGGTGCCGCCAACCAAAAGATCATCGGTGATATTGGTGGGGGAGAGAGCGCCGGCCAGTTCTTTCCAGTAGCCGGCAGTGCCTCCGGAGCCGACTATAAAGTTGGCGGCATAAATGTTGTTGAAAGTTTGGGTGGGAGTGCCCAGGTCAACTTGACTGTTGGTTGAAGGAGCGACGTAGGAGCCGACGATGCCGTTTAAGGGAGCTAAGATAATATTTCCGGTGTTGGAGTTCCCTAAAGTCAGAGATTGCATGGTGGTTGTCGCAACGGTGGGGGTGCCGTAGAGAGTTAAGCTTCCGGAAACGGAGGCGGATGAAGCGGTTGTCAGTTGGTTGAGGTTGGCGTTGCCGGAAGAATTGACATAGTAAGTGGCGCCGTCGCCGACGGAAATACCACCGGAAAACTGGACATTGCCGGATTGGCCAGTGAGAGTGTTGGAATTGGGAAGAGTGACTACGCCGGTGCCGGAGGTGATGCGGAAGAGAGCGGAAGCGGTGGAGGACCCCCCCACCAAAAGATCGTCGGTAATGTTGGCGGGGGAGAGGGAGCCGGCCTGACGTTGCCAGTAACCAAAAACGCCGGAGCTGGGTCCGGAAAGATTGCTGACCCAAGCCGGGAGTCCGTCAGAGATGGCAAAAATTTGACCCTCGGCGCCGACTGTGGACAGGCCGGTGCCGCCGGAGGAAGTGGGAAGGGCGGTGGTGAGGGTTAATGTTCCGGATTGTGATAATTTGAGCAAGAGATTTCCGGCGGAGGAAGCAGTCAAAACATCTCCAGTGTAGGAACCGCCCTCGATGGACAGTTTGGCGGCACCGGTGGCAGAGCCGACGGAGAGGAGGTCGGTGCCGGTAGTGAGGCGGACAATTGATCCATCATCGGTAATGCCGACTGCGGGAGCGGAGGCGGAAATGGTAACTTTTTTGTCTGAAGTGGAGGTGGAGAGAGAAACGTTGTCGCCGGCGGCCAGGGTGAGGGTGTCGGTATTTGATCCGGCATCAAAGGTGGTGGTGCCGACTTTGATGGTTTTGAAAGTTTTGACATTAGTGGTCTGGTCGGTGACGGAAATGGTGGGATTTTGATCGTCGCCGGTGACGGTTACCCCTGTACCGGCAGTGATGCCGTAGAGCAGGTCGGGGGATTTTAATCCTCCGGTGAATTCTACCGGCTGATTAAATTTGGCGGGGACGTTGACTACCAGGGACAGGTCGTCCAGGACGGTTTGGGAAGCAAGCACTTGGGAATTTGATGCTGGACGCTTGATTCTAGATGCTAGAAATTGAGGTTTGAGGGTAGACGCTAGAATTATGGCGAGGCTGATGAGGGTGGCCACGGAAGATACTCTGATTAAGAACTTTTGGGCTTTGGAAAAGTGAAAAGCTTTGGGAAGCTGGGGAGCGTGAGCGAACGTCTCTAACTGTTCTTGGGTATAGCGGCGCTGGTTACCGAGAGTGCGGGAGGGGACAAGCAAACCCTGAGCTTCCCAGCGACGCAGGGTGGCCGGGTGGACTTTTAAGAAGACGGCAGCTTCTTGGATGGGCAGGTCTTTCATACTTGTGCGAACTTGCGCATGAGGCCGGATGCTCAAGTTTTGTACTCTATTTAAGAGTCTATTAATATAGGGTAAATGTCAAGAGTCAGGTTAATTTACGATCCACCACTTGATAGGAGATAGGAGTTTAGGGGCCGGCAGACTATCTTTTTGTTTTTCCTGATAATCTCCCCCGTCAAATCCCAGGTGATTAATTCTAATTCTTCGCAATTCAAGTCTTCGCTGGCTTTTTCCAAAGCCGTCAATTCACGCTCGGGAATATCCGCCAACGCAGAGACATAGCTCACCTGAACCAATTTCATTACTTTTAAATTTTCCCTTAAGACAAAATCGACTTCCCTTCCCAAGGCATCCTTCCAGTAATACAAATCCAGGTTTGGATCGACCGTCTTTTTGCGGAAATAGCGGGCGGCCACCGCTTCTTCCATCAGTCGTCCCAAATTGAGTGAAAAATTACCGGCCAAACGGGACACAAAAAAAGTATCGGCAAAATATGGTTTTTTGGGGTGTTGAATCCGTGACTTTACCTTGGCGGTGTGGATTTCCAATTGATTTAAAAAATACGATGAAGACAGTAGAGACAAGTACTTAGCCACCGTACCTTTACCGATATTGTAACCGGCTGTTTTGAGGCTGTTGGCCAATTTACCAAAAGTATAATAAGGAGAAGACAAAACCAGTCGGATCAAATCGCGCATAGCCGACTCCTGTCGTAAATGAAATCGCTCAAAAACGTCTCTTAATAGAAAAGTCTGGAAATACTCGTCCAGCAAAATGGATTTTTTGCCTTCATCGGCCAGAACTATTTCCGGAAATCCGCCAAAGAGCAAGTATTCCCGCAGCAGCATTAGATCATCGCTGGGATTTTTCCATTTTTTAAATTCGGAAAATGAGAGCGGAAAGACATTTTTGGTAACGGTCCGGCCGCGTAATTCTGTGGGGATTTGGGCCAAAGATAATTTGGAAGAAGAACCGGAAATAATAAGATGGTGCAATCCGGCTTCGTTGACCCGGCGCACCCATCGGCTCCAGTCCGGTATTTCTTGAATTTCATCCAGAAGCAAAAATAATTTTTTCTGGCCGTAAAACTCCGGGATAACATCCAGAAGCTGGGTCAAAACCGCAATTTTTTTAGGGAGGCGTTCATCCTCCAAATTCATGTACAGACAATTTTCCTGTCCCTGTTTTTTGGCAAAATCCAAAAGCAGGAAGGTTTTGCCTGTGCGTCTGAAACCTACGACAGAAACCGTTTTGTTTATTTTGTCATCTCTAAACCAGTCGCCGAGTTCGATCTCCCGCGGCTTGATGACGGGCAAGATTCTTGTCTGCCATTCCTGTATCAGAATCCGCAAATTTTGTTTGATATTTTCATTCATGCAGAACGATTATATACATAATCGTTCTGGAAGTCAACGCTTGTGGAACACAAATTAGGGGATTAATTCACAATCCACCACTTGAATGGCAGGTCGCGGTCGAGGGGGCGGGGGATTTCTACTGTGAAGGAGGTGCCGGGTGAGGATTCAGTGACGGACAGGGGTGATTCCAGAACGATATTGGGAGTGACGAATACGGCGGATTGAGCGGAAACCAAATCAGAATTGATGGTGAGCGAAGTCGAACCGGCGGGGATGACGGCGGAGCCGGCGGAGGAGCCCAGGACTTTGAGGGAGCCGGTGACGGCCAGGTCGCCTTTGACAGTGATAGTGCCGGTAAGGGACGAGATGCTGGATTCCAGATCGTCGAATTCTAGTAGACCCACTCGCAGTTTGCCGGTAAAAACGGCTCCTGGTGCCAATAGCTGGTAGCTAGTTGCTAATTGCCCGGAAACGGAAGCATATTGCCAGTTGGTGTCGGTGAGAGCGGCGGAGGAGGAGGCCAGGTCTAGTTTCAGCTGGGACAGTTGGGCAGAGATGCTGGCAATTTGATCCCGAAGGGAGAATACCTCACCCTCCAAAGGATCCCCCTCTCCTATTATAGGAGAGGGCAGGGGTGAGGTAATGACATCTTTGGCTGTTATTGTTCCCTTCACAGCCAAATTGCCGTTCTCGTCGAACGCCAAACTGTTGTTGGGGTCGGCCCAGGTGTTGGAGATGTAGATGTTGATGGTGTCTGCGGGGTGGGAAGAATCCCAGGCTTCCAGGGCTTTGCCGATTATAAATCCGGGCTGGGTGGCTTTAGCGGCCCGGCCGGGAACGCTACTGGAGGTAAGCAAATCTCCGGGCTGGATGGAGGAGGAGGAAGGAGCAATTTTGACGGGGACTTGACCAACTATGGCGACGAGGATTTTATTAGCGCCTTCGGTACCGCCTACGAATGAGGGGGCGGTGGAGACGATACCCAATATGCGGGAGTCGTATGGGCTGGTAGTGAGGGAAGCTCCGGCGGAAGCTTGGGAGACAACGTCGCCGGGGGTGAAGGCGCTTCCGTCTTTGACAAAATACTCGGCCATGTCTGTGCCGTCGGCGGAATACGCGACGGTAGTGGTGCTGGCGGCATTGATTTTGCCTATGATAATGCCGTCTTTGTCCAGAAAATTAATAAAACGGGAGGAGGAATCCAGAGTAGTGGAGCTTAACTTAATAGCCAGGCCGGTGATGCCGGCGGCGGTGTTGGTGTTGGTAATCATGGCGGAGGCGGTGGCGGTTTGGGAATCAGAGATGTGGAGGGTGGCCAGGGGGGTGGGGGTGCCAATGCCCACATTTCCACCACTAAAGATGATATCTCCGGTATTGGTGTCACCGAGAGTGAGAGTTTGTTTAGCAGTGGTGGCCAGAGTGTGCGTGCCATAGAGAGTCAGAATGCCGGAGACAGAAGCGGAACCGGAAACGGTTAGCCCGGCAAAAGCGGGGGAGGCGGTGGTGGCGATGTCCTGGGCGGCATTCAAAGTAATTGCGGATCCTAGAGATACGGCCCCGCCTCCAGTTAATCCTGTTCCGGCAGTCACGGTCAAACTGCTGTTAGCCAGCTCTGTATTACCAATTTCACTAGCAGGGAGAGCTATCGTTCCGGAGGCCACCGTCAATCCTGTCAGACCGGTGAGAGTACCGGTGGCAGAGATATTTTTGGAGGTGACAATGTTTCCCGTATTGGCGTCTCCCAGAGTCAGAGATTGCATACCGGTAGTGGCGATGGTGGCAGCGGAGCTAAAAGTCAGGTTTCCGGAGGCAGTGGCGGAGCCGGTGAGGCCGAAGATCTGGAATTTGGCGGAGGAAGTGGCAGTGGCTCCGATTAGGAGATCGTCGGTGATGTTAGTGGGGGAAACGGCCCCGGCGTTTCTTTGCCAGACACTGGAGATGGTGGACCAATCTCCGCCGGAGGACTTGATTTCGATGGCTCCGGAGTTATCACGTAGTCCATATCCAGAAGTTCCAGATGTAGTACCAAAATTTAAGTAGGAGGAGGCTCCCAGGACCAGGTTACCGGTATTGGTGAGGGTTAACTTGGTAACTCCGGATGCAGATGCGGTAAGAATATCCTGGGCTTGGACTTGGTTGACGATCATGGCTGCTTGGCCGGAGTAAGCAATGCCGGTGTCACCTAGGACAGCAAAGGTGGGGGAGTTGGCGGAGAGAATCTTAGTGGTTGCATCCCATTTGAACTGGACATTGGTGCCAGGAACCCCGCGTTCGAAAGACAAGGTAGCGTCTTCAGTGTCTGAAGTGGCGTTATCGGTATTGATGAGGAAATCCTGGGCTGTAGTTCCGGAGATGGTGGTAGTGGTAGAGGAAAAGTTGGTGAAATTGCCGGTGTCTCCATATACGGTGGCCCAACGTCTAGCTGAAGAACCAATGTCGTATGTGGAACCGACTGTGGGTTCTAGGATATTGGCTAGACGTCCTGTAGTACCCACTATCTTAAATAGGGCAGAAGAAGTAGCAGTTCCTCCAATAAGCAGGTCATCGGTAATATTAGTAGGTGAAATGGCCCCGGCGGCTCTTTGCAAGTATCCGGCGGTACCGGAGGAACCGGCAATGAGATTGCCAACATACAGGTTTCTGAAGGGCAGGGAAGAGGAGCCCAGGTCGTAGAGGGAGGCAGACGCAGGGATGAGACTGTTGTCTAGTTGACCGGATCCGTTAATAGTGAAGACGGGGGTAGAGCCGCCGTTGAAGAGACTAAGTCCACCGGAGCCTGCCAGGAAGTTGGTGGGATCATAGTTTAGGAAAATGGTACCAGCTCCTTAAGCATTAAGTGTTAAATTGGCAGCGCCCAATGTGGCCAGGCCATTGGAGGCGTCAGGAGTAGTTCCGGTGAAGTAAGTTAATCTGGCCATAATGTCATCAAGGTAAGCTGTCCAAGCGGTAGTGGATGAGGAGGTAACCCTAAAACGGAGTTGAGTGACGGCAGAGCGGGGTGAGATGGCATTGGTATCACAGGTTTTTGTTTCCCAGGTATTGGCAGAGTTAATTACAAATACTCCCGAGGAGAAATCAGAGTTGTTGCCGCATTGCTGCCAGCCGGAACCGTTGTATATTTCAAAAGCCGTATATGATCCGGTTCTGGAGGAATATACGTTGAAAGTGATGGCGGCTTTGTTGGACAGGTCAATGGAGGAGATGGATCTGGTTAGCAAGTAGGTGGTTTGGTCAATTAAGGGAGGGGAGTAGGAGGCTTTGGAAACCGCAGTTCCGTTAATCGTGTAGGCATGGTTGTTACTTGAGCCGTCGGTATAGCTAAAGACACCGGAGGAGGCAATGCCTGATGACAGTTGGGCGTGCCCAACTGTGGAGAAGGAACCCACATTGCCGGAACCGTCTAAAGTAGCCCGGTAAACCGTAGTCTGATTTGATGAGCCGTTGTTTCCGCCGATGACAAACAGATAGTTGAGACCCTACGGTGTGCCTACAAAAGCTCCCGCGGAGTAAAGTCCCTGGGGAAGAGCTGCCTGGCCTGAAGTGGTTAAACTGTCAATGTTTCCGGTAGTGCTGTTGACGGTTCCCTTGTAAACAGTAGATTGGGGAGTTCCGCCGCTCTTTCCGCCAACAACATAGATATAATTGGTGCTTCCGATTGAGGCAGTGGCGATGGTGTGATAGGAGAGACCGGTGCCAAGCTGGGTTTGACCGGTAGTAGAAAAGGCGGAGATATCAGAACCGGAAAATGTGCCCTGATAAACTGTTGTTTGATCAGAACTGCCATTGTTTCCTCCGATGACATACATGTAATTGGTTGTGCCAAAAGTTAAGACATTGGATGAATGGCCAAAGAGAGCTGCAGGCAGGGGAACGGCAGAAGTAGAAAAAGCACCGACGGATCCATCGGAAGCGGTAACAGCTGCTTGATAAATAGTAGATGTGGCGTTGCCGGAGGTATCTTTGCCTCCCAGGACAAAAAGTTTAGAAAGGGATGAAACTTGGTTGGATACACCGACAGAACCGTTTACCGCGTCTGTACCACCGTTGCCCTTGGTACCACCGGTTACGGTAATAGTTGACCCGGCGGTATTTATGGTTCCGGGGGACTCTAAAGTGATTCTTCCCCCTCCTCCTCCACCACCTCCTGCAGTTCCACCGCCGCCATTCCCTCCATTGGCAGAAAGAGTATTGCTGACCGTTATATTTGCCCCCTGGAGATAAATTCTGCCTCCGCTTCCACCACCACCGGCGTAAATGGCATTCCTCCCGGCTGTTCCATTGGCATTCATTGTTCCGGAAACTGTAACTGTTCCACCACTGGTTATTTTTATACCGCCACCCCCAACCCCATCTGTTGATGTTACTGCTGATCCACTCCCCCCACTACTACCTGAATCGTCTGTTGTATAGATTCCGCCACCGGCTCCATTACCACCCGTTCCTCCGGCTCCACCGTAACTGCCTCCACCTCCACCTTTGGAACCAGTGAGTCCCGCCGAACCATAACCTGGCCCAGAACCGTTGGTATAGAGAAGTGCTGAGGTAGCATACCCCTTGCCGGACAAATTAACAGTTCCAGCAATGGTTACGTTCCCCGTAGCTTTGATGGTAACAAAGTTAGATTGGTGTTGAGGAGCATTAGTGTTTAGGATTGTGCCGTTGGGAACATTCACGGTGGTAAAATTAAAAGTGTTTTCTCCCCCCGGATCATAGATTTTAGTATAAGTCCCACCTCCCCACTGACCTATAACAGTTAGGATTTTACCGGCATTAGGACCTGAAGGAATGGTGAAAGAGTGAGAACCCTCAGAATTATTTGTTGACGTGTATGGTCCTTCTTGATATGTATTGGTTGCTGGATCATAGATTCTAGTCGTAGGCCAAAAATTAACAGTTAGGATTTTACCGGCATTAGGACCTGAAGGAATGGTGAAAGAGTGAGTGTTACTTGAAGCATAACCCCCTAAATCAGGCCCGGCTCCATAGGTATTGGTAGCTGGGTCATAGATTTTAGTAGTGGTGGAGTCTGTGTTTCCCGCAACAGTCAAGATCTTTTCGGCATTAGGACCTGAAGGAATGGTGAAAGAGTGAGAACCCTTATCAGCATTAGCCCCCAAACTAGGTCCTGCTCCATATGTATTCGTGGCCGGATCGTAGATTTTAGTGGTGGAGGTAGTATTCCCCATAACAGTCAGGATCTTGCCGGTTTCAGATCCTGAAGGAATGGTGAAAGAGTGAGAACCATCATAAGCATTAGCCCCCAAACTAGGTCCTGCTCCATATGTATTCGTGGCCGGATCGTAGATTTTAGTGGTGGAGGTATTACTTCCCAAAACAGTCAGGATCTTGCCGGCTTCAGATCCTGAAGGAATGGTGAAAGAGTGAGAACCCTTATAAGCATTAGCCCCCAAACTAGGTCCTGCTCCATATGTATTGGTAGCTGGGTCATAGATTTTGGTAGTTGAGGTATTACTTCCCAAAACAGTCAGGATCTTGCCGGCTTCAGATCCTGAAGGAATGGTGAAAGAGTGAGAACCAGCACCAGCATTAGCCCCCAAACTAGGTCCTGCTCCATAGATATTGGACGCTGAGATAGTACAAGTGGAGCCACTCCAGGAAAGACCATTTCCGGTACAGCCTCCGGCTCCGTCTCCTAATGATAGGTCGAGGGTGCCGTCGGCTCCGGTGCCGGTGTCAAAGGTGGGGGCGACTACGCTGGCTGAATTATCTATGGAAGCGGTGGTGATTGTATTAGAACTGGTAGAAAATGAACCGATGTTTGCGGTGGATGAGTTGACGGAGGCGTAGTACAGAGAGGTTTGAGCGTTGGCTGCGGTGCCGTCAGTTGATCCGCCGGCCACGTAGGCATATTTGGTTCCCCCTAAAGTGGGGGAGACAAAACCAAAGTTGGTTCTGGAGGCCGGAAGCTGGCCTTGAGAGGTGGTGGAGAAGGCGCCGAGGTTGTCAACCGTGGCTTGACCTTTGACGGACCCTGTTCCTTCCTGTCTGATGGTTAACTCTTGTGTCAGAGGAAATTGGATAACGTCCGATGAGGTCCAGGAGGACACATTGTCCATACTGTCAAGCTGAATATCACCAACATATGAAGAATATTGGGAGGGGATTGAAGTCAAAGCTGAATTTGAATAGTAGATGTAGTAGCTGGAGGAAGAGGAGGAGGGGGGGATGTCTGCTTGGAGCTGGAAAGTAAAGGCGATATTTGATGAGGTGTATGAAGTGACAATTCTGGCAATTTCGGTGGAATTGTAAACGAGACGAAAGTCAGTTTGGTCAGAGCGGGTATTGTTGTATACTTGGGCAGCAGTAGCGCCGGATAAAGAAACGGTGATTTCATAATTGGCGGGCAGAGTGGAGCTGGAGTCGTTGTTGGTGACGGTGAGGATACGGCGGTAGGTAAAAGTGTTGGAATTGAGAGTAAATTGACCGGCCACAAAGGTACCCAAGACGGTACTTGAGGCTCCGGTGAGAGAAACTGAAGCAGCGGAGTTGACTGTTCCTCCCGGGGCCAGGACTAAGTTTCCGGTGGATGAGTTTCCCAGAGTCAGAGACTGCATGGCGGTGCTGGCTAAAGTGGCGGCGGTGGAGAAGGTGAAATTTCCGGCGCTAGTGGCATTGCCGGTAGTGCCAGAGACGGCAAAGAGGGCGGAAGAGGTGGCGGTGGCTCCCAGAACTAAATCGTCGGTAATATTGGTGGGAGCCAGGACGCCGGAGTTTCTTTGCCAGAAACCAGAAATGCTTCCGGAGGAAATGATGTTGCCGGATACAG
>Ga0209518_1000701_pt1 | contig 41539 bp, 64 predicted proteins | sample RifGroB1_FD_183993 | JGI IMG/M metagenome (GOLD analysis project Ga0209518, IMG submission 183993) | Groundwater microbial communities from Rifle, Colorado, USA - Groundwater B1 (SPAdes) (version 2) | ecosystem: Environmental > Aquatic > Deep subsurface > Groundwater | place: Rifle, Colorado...
CTCAGCCGCAGCAATGACGGGACAGACAGGGGTGTGAAATGGCAACTGGAATATGACGTTGAACCGGCAAGCGGGGCGGTCCCGGCACCAACCACGGTAAGCGTGGACATCACCATACCAGCCGGAACGGCGGTTAACACGGTATGGCGTGATGATGTCGCCACGTTCACCATCCCGGCGATTGCTCGGATGGTAGGGGCGCGGCTGACAAGGATAGCGAGTGCTACGGCGGCACCGTCCGTTGATCCAGTACTTAGGGCTCTCCATTTCCACTATGAACTGGACACCGTAGGCTCACGCAGCATCGTTACCAAGTAGGAGGACATCATGAGCTTTTGGGGTAGTTTCTTCGTACCTTGGGACCAGACCCACAGCAGCAACTCCACCATCAGCACCATTGCTGACCCGATGGACCTGTCAGGCAACCGTGCGGACAGGGCGCAAGACAGCATCATGGGGTCACAGCAGGCCGCAGCCGATGCCTCAATGAAGGAACTCCAGGACACCTACGACAAGGTAAAGGCGCTTTACGCCCCCCTTGAGGATGCCGGAAAACAGGGGCTGGCGCAGCTTAACGCCAAGGGGTTCACCCCTTCCGCCACCTACCAGAACAGCCTGGAAGTGGGAGAGCGCGACCTCGGGCGCAAACTCAGGGCGATGGGGCGCTACAACTCCTCATTCGGCTCACGGGAGATGGGCGGCTTCTACCAGAAATTGGCGCAGGAGGAGGCGGATAGGCAGTACGCGCCGACCCTTTCCATGATCCAGACCGGAAGCGGAGCCGTGAACGCCATCACCGGAGCGGGAACCACGTTCGGGGCGGCTACCGACAAGACCCTTGCCAATCTCGGGCAGGGGATGTTCAACACGGCGCAGAACTACGGTATACAGCGCCAAAACAGCATGAACAACGCAGCCAATACCCTTGGATCACTGGCGCATTACTACAACACCTAAGGAGCCAACATGCTACCTCTCATTCTAGCAGGCGCTTCCATGCTGTCCAGTTCCGCAGGGGCTTCCGCCGCGCAGTCGGCAACCAAGGAAGGTGCGCGGGCGCAGACCAAGATCAACCAGCAGGCCATCGACAAACGCCGTGAGATTCAGGACGATCTGACCCTCCGCAACAAGCCGTACTATGACCAGGGGATCAGCCAGATCCCCGGCATCCTCGCCATGAGCGGCAATCCGGACTTTTCCCCCACCAATCCGACCTACGGCGACAAGTACAGCCTCGGGGCCAAACAGATGACGCTTTCCGGCATGGGGCGCATGGGGCGCAACCTCGCCCCTCAGTCCGAAACAGACGCCAACTTCAACGCATCTGAGCAGGCGCGACTCCTGAACCGCAAGCTGGACATGCTCAAAGTCGGCTACGGCCAGGCGGGGACCGCAGGGCAGAGCCTCATGACTACCGGCACATCCATTGCCGACATCGGCAACCGGATAGGAAATATCCAGGCTAACGCCCGATCACTCAGCAGCATGGGGCGGCAACAGCAGATAGACGATACCGTGGACGGGGCCAGTTACGCGCCGCTTTATCTCAACTACAAGAAACTGAACGCGGGGGGCTAAAATGGCGGTAAACAACGTGTTTCAGATGCTGGCGCAGCAGGAGATAGAGAGACCCGAAAGGGAACTTAAACGCCTGCAAGTAAAGACGCTGACGGACGAGGCTAACTATAAGGAGAAAGCCCGCAAAGACCTCGCCGCAGGGCCGAGCCAGACGCCCGAGTCTACGCTTGCATCAATGGGTCTGGCACGGTTCATGGTACCGGAAAATGCCGTACTGGACGAGAATGGCACGCTGATAGGAATGAAACCGCAGGCGGAACCTCAGCAAAAGTCCATGACCATCGCGGATCAGTTCAAGCGGCAGTATGACTATCACATTCAGAACGGGCGGACTGATCTGGCGCAGGGGGTCATGGAACACCAGCTTGAACTCTCCGAAAAAGCCGCAAAGGTGGCCGATCACGCCTACAAGACCGGGGGGAGGGAAGGTCTCGCCGCATGGCTACAGAACAACCCGACCTTTGCGCCTCTTCTTGGCGACCCCTCTCACATGAAGCTGGAAAAGGAGGGTGTACTCTACCCCGCAGCCGGTCCGGACGGCATACCTGTCCCTGGCGAGTACTGGTACCGGGATGAAAACGGCAAGGTGGCCTTTAAGACCGTCAAGCCGGAACCTGTGCAGACCATCGCTCCCGGTGTAGGCATCGTAGGCAAGAACGGAGCGGTCAATATCCCGATCCCGAAGGTCAACAATACTGAGACATGGGGAGAACCTTACGCCACCAACATCGGCGGGAAAAAGGCGATGGTTCAGAAAAGCAACAGGGGCCAAGTGAGATCCGTCTTGCAGGATACCAGCACAACGGTTAAGGTATCGACCGGGGGCGCAGGCGGCAACGTGAAACCACCCGCTGGCTACAGGTGGAAGGGTGACGGCACACTTGAAGCTATACCGGGGGGGCCGGCAGAGGCTAAGGCTGAAGCGGCGCGGCAGACTAAGGAGAAGGCCAAGGGCGCTTATGACGCTTCCATCACCGTAGTGGACAAGCTCCTCGCTCATCCAGGACGGAAGACGGCGACCGGCCTATCCTCGAAGCTCGACCCGCGCAACTACACGGCAGGGACTAACGCCTATGACTTTCAGAGGGAGCTTGACAGCTTCGACGCCGTGCTGTTCCTCTCCAACATCGAGAAGATGAAGGGGATGGGGGCGCTCTCCAACGCGGAAGGGGCCAAAGTCTCCGCAGCGGCAGGGGCGATCAAGCCCGGCATGTCTGAGAAGGCTTTTGAGTCGAACCTCAGAATCATTAAGGCTGAACTGGCAAAGGCAAAGACGCGCATCGACGGCGGGACGGCGGCACCGCCTCCCGGCAAAGGCACCCACAAAGGCAAAACACCGCCCAAACTCTCCAAGGCCGCGTCAGCCGTAGACGAGAGGTACTGATATGGCAGATATAGCAAAAGTCAAGGCGATGGTCCGCGACCCTGAATTCCAGGCGCTACCGTGGAACGAACGGCACACTCTCCTTGCGAAGAAAGATCCAGAATACGCCGCGCTTTCCCCGGGCGATCAGAACGGGGTGATGAACTCGCTCAAGGCGCGGGACTTCTGGAAACCGGCGGCACCCGCGCAGGAAGCCAAGCCCGCCAAGCCATCCATCCGCAAACGCGTTGCTGACTTCGTGCGCCCTACCTTGGAAGGACTCGGCACCGTGGCAGGGGAGGCGCTAGGCTTGCCATTCTCACCCGTAACCGCAGGAGCCAGTATACCCGCGTTAGGCGGTCTGGGATTCGCCGCAGGTTCAGGACTCTCGGACGTTATCGAGGGAACCCCCACCACCCTTGCTGAAATGGGCAGGGATATGAAGACCGGCGCGGCAAGCGTCATGGCCGGGCGTTTTCTGGGCGCTGGCATCAACGCCGGTATCCGCAAGGCTCCCGCAGCACTGGCGGCTATCAAAGCACCGCTGCAAAACAGGGCGCAGAGCCAAGCGCGTCAGACTCTCTCAGCCATGGGGGATCTGTCCGGCCAAGAGGCTAGGAACGTGGCGCAAGGCCAAGCGCTCACCTCAAAGCTCGGTGTCAAACTCACTCCCGCGCAGATGTCCGGCAAACCCTCGCTGTCGGCGATGGAGCAGGGATTAGCCACCGCCGATCCGGATTTCGCCGGGGCGCTCACCGCGCAGGACACCGCAGCTAAACAGGTGGCACTCTCCCGAATCCGTCAAGCCACAGGGAAGGGACGCGAACTCCCCGCGACGCAGGACTTGGCGACCACGGGCCAAAACATCGCGGACACCATTGGTGATGCGAGCCTCCCGGCCAAAAAAGCCGTTTCGGAGATGTACGACGCTATTCCGAATAGCCCACTTCCGACGAAAAACACGGCGGGTGCCATCGCCGGTCTTAAGAAAGGGTTCAGGCCGGGGGATGAGGACGTTTTCCCATCCCGCGCCATTTCTCGCATAGAGGAAGCGTTGCAAGGGCCAAAGCCTGTCATGGGAGGTCATGGCAAGCCCGCCGATCCGGTCGTGCTGGACGCTTACGGAAAGCCCATGAGGGACAGCGTAGACGTTACAAAAGCGCAGGTAGGATTTCAGGACTTGCACTCGATCAGAAAAGATCTTGGTCGACAAATACAAGATGCCTCTGCCGGCGCGAACCCTAATCGTGAACTGGCAATGAAACTGCGTCAGATCAAAGACGCGGTAGACGCGGACATCGAAGCCGGAATGGGCGCGAATAACGCCTACGTCGCAGCAAAGGACGCTTTTAAGGAGTATGCGAACAAGTACCGGTCTGGCGCAGTCAACAAGGTTCTTGCAAAGGGGAACGAGTCCAGCGGGCTACGCACGGCGGATGAGAACATAGCACGGCAGTTCTTCACCCCTTCAGGTTCTACCGGGCTTATCAAGGCAGTGGGTCTCCCTGCCGCCAAGGAGCAGATGCGACCGTTCGTCATCGCCGACATGCTGAAAGCGGCGGCTCCCAACGGCGTCGACTACAACGTGCAAACCGGTATCAACTACATCCAGAAAAATAGGGCAGTATTGGAAAGACTCAGACTGGTAGACGATGCGCGGCAGGTATTGAAGGACCAGATCCCCGCCGAGATGGAAAGGATCCTCGCCAAACGCGCACCGGACGCCGCCACAGGCTTGCAGTTCTTCACCGCCCAGGACATGCGCGGCATCCTGCAAAAGTACGGCAACACGATCAAGCAGCTTTACGGGCCGGAAACGCTGACCGCCTTCCGCGATTACAACCAGCTTATGGGGATGATCGAGCGCAAGAACGTCATTCCCCGGGGCGGCAACTCCAACACGGCGGAAAAGGCTATGAACATGGCCAATCTGATGATAAAAGAGTCTGCCGGACCCGCCAAGAAGCTAACAGACGGCCTCGCCATGGCGCTTGTCAAGGGCGCGGGACTCGGAGGCGGGGCAACCCTTGCCGCCGGTAACATGTCGCCCAAAGTGGCAGCAATCGGCGCAGGGCTGAACGGGGCGCGGCAGATGCTCACCAACGCAGACAGCCAAGTTGCCAAGGCGTTTGTCAAAATCCTGCAAGACGCCACCTTGAACCCGCAGATAGCAAAAGACGTAATGACGCTACAGCGCACCGGAAAAGTACCGGCCGCACTTCAAGCCATAATCGACAAGAACATCATCGGAGCCACAGCCGCCACCGCCACCCAAGGAGAATAAGACATGATGAAACGTCAACCGATGCCTATGAAGCCGATGCCTATGAAACCGAAGCCCTCACCGAAACCGCCGAAAAAGGGCGGCACCAAGAAACACTGCTGATGCCCGCCCCCGACTGGCAATGGGTAGCCAACCCCGACCTGATCACCTCGGCTATCAAGTTGCTGGCCGGGGCGGTCTTCTCCTCCATCATCACGCTTGGCGGCATCATTGTTGCCGGGACAAAATGGGTAGCAACCACGACCATGAAGCGGGTAGAGAGTCGCATGGACGGATTTGAGGAAAAGTTAGAGCGCGTGGCGGGCGGCATGGAGACATTGGCGCTTACCACGTCCAACCAGATAACCAGAATCGAAGTGCGCTGCGAAGAGCGGCACTCTAACCACCACCGCACAGGAGACGCCCATGTCTAAGTTTTACTCCCGTTTCATCGTATGGCTGATGCTGGCCTTTACCCTCACCGCCTGCGGACATGAATCAGAAACGGAGGGCATTTTATGAGCAGCAAGGCGCAAAACATACAGTTTCTTCTTTCACAGGTCAGGGCGTCGGGCGTGGCACTCTCTGGCGGACAGGTCTTCTTTTACTCGGCGGGTACCGACGAACTTAAGGCGGTATGGCTGGACCGGGGCAAAGTCACCCAGGCCGCGAACCCCTACACACTGGACGCAAACGCCACCGCACAGCTTTACGGCGACGGTCTTTACCGGATCGTCATTAAGACTTCTGCGGGGGTCACGGTATACGACCGCGACAACCTTTCATTTCTGGATGTCGGGGCAGAGCTTGACGCGCTCACCGACATAAGCATACCGGACATAAGCTCGTATGGCAGCACCTTTGCAGAGGCAGTGGCGGCCATAGGGTCCACTCCGCTTACCGTAGGCTTCAGGTCCGACCAGACCGTATCGGCCAATATCACCATTCCCTCAACACTGGAACTGGTACCTCTGAACGGGGCCAAGATCAACCACGGCGCATACACAGTAACCTATGCGGGAAGCACGGCGCGGTGGTCCATGGCGCAGATCTTCAGCGGGACCGGAGCGGTTACGTTCACAGGGAATATATCGTACGCAGTGCCGCAGTGGTTCGGGGCCAAGGGTGACGACTCGACGCTGGACAGTGCCGCTTTCCGGTCGGCTGTCGCATCATGCAACAGGGTCTACGTGCCGCCGGGGATTTACCGGGTCGGGATGATCAAGCTTCCAAGCGACAGCGAGTTTTTCGGTGCGGGCGATTCCACCGTCCTCAGACGCGCGGAGGGTATCGACAGCGGCGGCACCGGCATAGCGCCGACCATTGAGTATATCGTGCTCCTTGCTACCAACTACGGCGATGAAGGTACGGCAGACATTGCCGACAACAAGAAAAACATTTACGTTCACGACCTGCAACTTGACGGACGATCCAGGGACTTCACTCCAAACGCCGCTTTTTACCACAACATGGCAATAAGTGCCACATCCAACATGACGGTGGAGAGGGTGACATTTTATGACTTTCTGGGCGACGGTGCATATCTTGGGCCAGCAGGGTCTGGCAGCTCGGAGCGGCACAACACCAATATCAAGTTTTTAAACTGTATCTTCGATGGCGCGAACAACGGCAACCGTAACGGGCTTTCGGTTATCGACTGCGACGGCCTTGTAGTGGAGAACAGCACGTTCAAGCGGATCGGCAACGCGACACTTTCGCAATCGGTCGGCGGTATAGACTTTGAACCTAATCAGGACTGGGCTATCGTCCGATATTCCCGCATGGTTAACTGCACCTTTGAGGACATTTCAACCACCAACACCGCAGCTATATCAGTATTTAACACCAATCAGACCGGCTTGAATATGCACGGTTGGTTGATAGAAGGGTGTACGTTTACCCGATGCTATGCTGGTTTTGGCGGCAGCGCGGTACGCAAGACATCCATATCTCCAAACGACAACATCACTATAAGAAACTCTACATTTATTAATACAACCACCTTTGACATTATCAACCTGGGGTTCAAGGGTTTTGCAATTGAGGGCAATACTTTCCAGATCGACCCCATCGCGTCCAGCTCCTACCGCGGGGCCATTAAACTGGGCCAGTTATCCGACACGGTGAACAGTTCGGCTTTCGACACAATTATCAGCAATAACAAATTCATCGGTTTGCGACCACAGTTCGGTATGATGGCTGTCTTCGGGGTGCACGGTCTTATCGTCAGCAACAACACCTTCGAGGACATCACCGGAATCATCATCAAGTTTCTTTCTCCCGCTGAGGCGGGGACCAGCCGATACCTCAGCGGTATACGCATCGTCGGGAACACCGCCAACAACGCGCTCCGTGCGGCGGGGACTGTCACGACATCAAGCTTCATCGGATCTACCGGAGGGATAAATGCCGATAACGACAACTCGTTCATTAACACGACGAACGTTGAGTACCAGAACGTGATGAACCACGGCGTGCCAAAGTTCGGCGGCGGGGTGCTAGCCATCTTCCGCGAACATAAAGTATCAGCCGCTCCGACATCCGGCACCTGGACGGTAGCCGATAAGCTTTACCTATCGGGGCCGAGTGCTGGAAGCGTCGGAACCGTCTGCTCCGTCTCTGGCACATTCGGCACGTTGGCCGACGCGACAGGAGACGCGACCAATGCAAGCGCGGTGCTGCTCAATGTGGCCGACCCCAACGACTCTCTCAGGGAAGGGCAGTGGATCACCATCGCGGGAGATGCCGCCAAGAAGCAGATTGTTGAAATCGACGGCACCACCGTCTATCTGTCAGGCACATACACAGGGGTGACCGGGACGGGGCTTGCGCTGGCATGGTCTGCGCCAACGTTCGTGACGTTCTAAACTTAGCGCCCCGGTTCGCCGGGGCTAACTCTTGAGGTGATAAATGAAAACACTTTTGACGCTGCTTTGCCTGTTGATTCCCATTACCGCCCATGCCGCAGACATCCGCCCGGCCCTCGTCAACACCTTCGGACATGAAGGGGGATTCCAGTCAGACCCCAACGACTCAGGCAACTACGCCCACGGGCGGCTTGTCGGCACCAAGTACGGAATTGCCGCAGCGTCCTACCCGAATGAGGATATCCGGAACCTCACTCTCGATCGGGCGGCGGTGCTATACAATCGGGACTTCTGGGGCGCTTCCCGCTGCGGCGAATGGAAAAGCCAGATCATCGCCAATGACTACTTTGACGCTGCGGTCAACATGGGGCAGGGAACGGCGGCGCGAATCCTCCAACGGGCGATCAACTATGCGGGATACCCTTTGCCGCGGCTTGCGGTAGATGGCAAAATAGGACCCGCTACGGTGGCCCGGCTGAACTCCGTCGACCAGTCCGCGCTTTACGTTCACATGATCGGTCTGATCCATGGGCGCTATGTGCAGATCGTGGATGCGAACCCGGCCAAAGGGCGATACCTGCGGACGTGGGCGCACAGGGTCAAGGGAAACGTGCAACGGTCAGTGAAAGCCTACGATAGGAGGTAGCCGTGGAAGACCATGAGCGCGTCAAGATACTGGAGTCCTACGGAACTAAGGGGTCTTACTGCTCCTATATTTCCGGACATTGCGCCGTGGGGCATGACGTGAAATTGTGCGCGAAAAGAAACCCTGTCGAGTGCCGAAACTGTCGGCAGAAGAACGAGAAGGAGGCCCAATGACACAGCTAATCCATATGCGAAACGTCCCCGGGACCGACGACGAGCGGGCGCTTGACGCTCCCCTGCCTCTCCTGATGCGGGACGGTACATGGGGCGAAGTCCCGAAAGACTTCAAATGGGACGGGTCAAGCGTTCCTATGCTGTTTCAAGGGATATTCCCCCGTCACAATCACCCGATAGCATCCTGCCGGCACGACTGGCGATGCAAGACTGCAAGGAGCGACAGGGACCGCGCCTTTGCTGACAAGCAGTTTGAAAAGGACGTAGGGACAACCTCCTGGTGGATCACCAAGAAGGTGGGATACATCGGCGTGAGGATCGGCGCGTTTTTCGGCATAGGCAGCGATTACTAACACTTCACTTCGCCATTTGGCACCCGCCGCAGGAGCCCTCCCTCACTGCGGCGGGAATTTTTAGGCCCACCCTTCTGTCATCAGCCTATCCCGATAGCCGACTGTGACAGGATCAACCGGAGGGGAAAGCCGGGATGAAAGAGACTCTACCTCCTCCGCTGTTAGCCGCCGCACCTCTCCGTGCCCGTATCCGCACCGCTCGTAAAGGCGCCTGTCCAGCTCTCTGTCGTAGCGTGACTGTTCCTCAGCCGACATGAGGGGCGCGGGCTTAGGTTTGGGCTTCCAGGGCTTCGCCGGAGTTATGATAAAAGCGTCCTCTATCGCCTCCCGCGCCTTCTTCCTCTCTTCAATGGCCCGCCAATCCTCGCCCGCCTTCTTCTCCCTCATCGCCTTTCTCTCATCCGCCGCCAACGCTCTATGAGTGGCGCAATACTTCACCTTCTTGTGTTCCGTATCCGCATCGCAGATGATGCATTTGCGCTTGGTTGCTGCGCGACGGGCTTTCATCCGGTCGGACGCTCTCTTGTTCTGCTCAGCCACCATCGCAGCAGTGTGCGCGTCTCGGTGAGGTATACAGCGTTTAAGGCGGTTACTGCCTGTCTCTTCCCCACAGTCAATGCATTTCATGATGTCACATTCCCCCCTTCATCATAAAAATTTCCTCAGTCTCGAACTCAGCCGCGAACACTGCGGGGCTGTACAGCCTGTCGAACCGCGCCACCAGTTCCGGCACCAGCGGCACCGACTTGTGAAACATCCGGCAGGACGGGTGAGCCAATACCTTGTTACCCCAAAGCGGATAATGTGACTCCTTGGGATAGAAGTGGGTACGCATGTAGCCGCCGTAAACTCCGCGATGGCAAGGCCGATTGTCAATTGGTTCCCCGCAGAAGAAGCAGCGCCCCTTTTGCAGCCGGTAGAGGACATGGCTAGGGTAGTGCCACCCCTTGGCGATTCGATACCCCCTATCGCGGATTGGACGCGGTATACTGTGGCTTATGAGGCGCGTTTCCTCTTCCCCCTCACCGAAAAACGGAAGTGGGCCGCTTATTATCTGGATGCCGTGGCGGTCTTTCACTTCTACCCTACCTCCCCTTGTTGCTCCCCGTAGAGGGGAGGCTATTTCTTCCGCTCCGCAAGATACTTTTTGAAATCGCGGTAATAAAAAGCAAACTCTATCAACAGCCCGTATGCCTTGATGTGCCGTCCCATGCGACCTATTGCCCAATCAGCAACGGCCCATATCGCCAGCACTCCACCGATGAAACCGGCGACCATGGAAGCCAGCCGCCCCCCAAATATCAGCCACTCGCCAAACTCTAGCATCACCCCTCCCCCAACAGGTCCACTATCTCCCCATGGTACTGAGAGGGGAGTTGAGAGGAAAGGAGGAGGAGGCGGGCGCGGAGGGTGGTGTATTCCGATGACATACGTGCCGCTTCCCCTTTGGCGATTATAAGCTTGGACAAATTGCGGTTGCTAGAAAGTCTCCACCTCTGAATTTGGCCGTCTAGCACCTTTACCTCACCCTTCAGCCGCTCGTTCTCCCTCTCTGCCGCGTGCAGCTTCTCCAGCAGGCTATCCGCGTCCCGCTGGGTGGAGAGGTACAGTTGCAGGAGGCGGGTATTTTCGGCACGGAGGGCTTCAATATATCCGGTCACATTGGGATCTGGACCAATAAACGACATGAGATGGTCGGCACAGTCCCGCACCGTATCCGCAAAATCCGCGATGTCATCCCTACCGGACAACCAACCACTTCCGATACTTAGGATAACTTCCCCGTCAGCATGAACATCAACTTGCCATGTTTCCGGCTTTTTCATCTCTCCCCTCCTTCACGTAGCCGCCACAGTGGGCGGGTTAGTCATCCCAGACCTCATACTTGCTGCATAGGTTGTCAATATCCAGCCGCCCGCGATAGGTCACTAGCTCACCGCCATCTTTGTACACTACCTTGCAGTATTGCTGACCCTTGAGAATTTTGGAACCTTCAGCCACAGCCTGCCGATAAATCTGCCAATCATTCGGTGCCATGTCGGCTTCGCTTAATCCTGAGTTATTGAGACTCCGACACGCATCGCACCAGTAGTCTTTCTGCGCCACTGGCCTTATGTCACTAATTATGTCCATTATCCCTTCTCCTTCCCCGCCCCCAACCTCACAGGGCATAAAATAGACTGGTGATCCCCGCCGCAGATGGCGCAGTGGGGGTGATCGGCGGCGTACTGCTTCTTGAGTCTGGCTATAGCCCGAGACGGCCCGTTAATCTGAAAGACGGCGTTAAGGGCTTCCATGCGACCCCCATGGCGAGATGCCGCCGCGTCAGACTTCAGCATCTCTATCTCCCCTAGCAGGACGCGCAGCACTTCGTCATGCGGCATTTCAAAAGCCAGCCGCGCCCGCGCTTTCGCTATCGCCTCTGCGGGGATCATGGGCACACCGCCTGATTGCACGCCTGCCGCTGATCAATCGAACGTACAAGTAAAAGGATCTCTTCTAGCGCAGCCTTGTAGCGGTCGCGCTCGGCCACGATCTGCTCCACGTTGTGGCGGATCATCCCCATGACAGTCCCAGCGCAGGCAACCGCCGTTGCATCATCCGGTATACCATCCGCGCATCCGGCAACTCTTGCCAGTACGCGCAGACGGGTAGCATCAAAATCGTGTCTTTGATTCAACTGTTCCACCTCGGCAATGAGCCAGACAATATCAGGGTGCCGGTCCTGGACTCCGTTTATCTGCCGCTGCTTAATGCTCTCTAAAATGTCCATTTCACTCCTCCCCTTCCCCTACGTTAGCGTGGGCGTTTATACCCTGACGAATAGGCGTCATAAGCATCGTTCAAGTCCCTGATGTAAGCCTCAACATCGGCGTTGCCCCAAAATGACCGGCTTGTCTCATGCCTCAACCGGTGGCATTCGTGGCACAGTGGCACCGTACGACGGTCTGAGGTTTTCCCCCCCATCGTTCCCTTTGCTACCTCAGATTCATGGTGGGCGTGAACACCTTCGATGCTCCCGCAGGTAAAGCAAGGCATGGATCGGGCAAAGGCCAGTCTTGCAAGGTCACGCACCGGCACCTCCTTGAACTGTGCCACTAGTTCCGGCCGGTCATAGCAAAAATCCACGGCATCCAGTGTACCTGTTACCCTTTCCTTTTTAGGGGGGGCGAATGTGCGTTTGCATTTCGGCCGGCAGAAGGCCGAGGCCAGTCTCTTGGTGAACTGCGCCGGAGTCTCGATGCAGAACTGATCCTTGATTATCTCTCGACCGCAGGGGCAGATCATGGCTTGTCTTCCCAGAAACTAAATCCGTCAGGGTCTACGCCCAAGAAGTGGCAGTGATGGAAGCAAGAGGTAGACCCCCCATGGCTAGTATTCCCGAGAATGAAGTCTTGCACGATCTTCCAATTTGGGATTATCTTTCTTTTACTTGTCGGCATGTTCCGCTCGATGCTACGAAGAATCGTAAGTTGGAACTTTGACGACAGTGTTTCCTCTACGCTTAATGCGCTAACCCGTTCCATCCTCTCCCCTCCCTATGGGCTGATAGCCCTGTTAATATCCGAGCGATTCCATATAAGCTATCGCCTCTTGCGCTCCATTCGCCACTATTCCCAACCATCCCCGCCGCCTCATTTCCGCAAGGTAATCGATCTGTGCTGCGGTCGGATTGTTCTTGCCGAACTTCATTTCCACCAGAACGCCCTTGAACATGGGCGCGATAGGTGGAGAGTCATAAATGATGTGATCCGCCGCACCTGGGAGAAGACCCATTGACTTGAGCATGACCATTTCCTGGACTGAGCACTTGCGCTCGTTGGCTTGGTGTGCGGAGTAAATACCCTTTGCCACTAGCCATTGATGGAACTGGTACGACTCATACTGCTCCGGCTGGTAGGCTATTCCGTTCACTACCATGCAAGAGTTCTTCACCCTTGAACGGGCAAGGGTAGATTGCTTTAAGGCGTGAAATTCAGCCAAAGACATTGACAAGGTATCTACTCCCCTATTGCAGTTTATTGGCGGGCATCAAAAATCCTTCCCCACCATCAAACTTGATCAACGCGGGGCTCGTTTTGCCGGTCGGCCCGATCTGGACGTTCGGCAAATCCACAATGAGCATCAATGCGCGGTTGTTGAAAGTGGTGTTGCCGATGTCGGTCTGCTTGTCGGAGTCGTAACCTGTACCGGCGCAGTGGATGCACTCGTCAACGTCACCATTACCATCGCAGGTGTTGCAGTCCATGTTGTACTCGCTGTAATAGTTGGCAAGATTGACCACCCCGCGCCCGTTGCACTCTGGACAGGTGAAGTCCTTTATTTTGCCCTTGCAGAACTTGCACGGCTGAACATCGACCACAGGGATGTCATACCAGACTTCGGGAGGCGTTGTCGGATGGCATCTTGAAATGTCCGGCGCGTGATCATTGGCGGGAACATCGGCCCTTTCCGGAACTCCTATCGCCAGCCAGCCGTTAGTGGCCCACGTCTTGCCGTTTTGGGTAAACGGGTGGTTCATGCCGTGTCGTTCGGAGTCTTTAACGCAAAATTTTGATAGGTCTAAAATCGTATCCATGCTATTCCCTCCCCTCTATATGCTGTTAATTATACTACCCCTTTACGTGTGACAGAATAGACTGAGCTTGTGCCTAAATCAGCTCCCCAACGATTGCATCTAATAGCATTGATTCAGCCACCCGCCGCAACTCTTTAGCTTCTTTATCGGTTAGCACGTCGCTGATGTTGTTAAGATCCTGTTCCAGAGATGCCGCAAGGGCTTTTACTACCACCCTTGCGGCCTTGCAATCTCTCCGTGTCTGATAGAACAGTTCAGGCGGGATGTTCAGTTCTTTGCACTTCGCCGCTAACTTGTCCATCATATCTCCCTTGTTTACAGCCTGCCGGTGGGCGGGTAAAGTTCCTTGATTAAGGTGGGGTCGCCCTTGTAGGCAACGATGATCTTCTGCTCCCGCTTGGGAAACTTGCGGTAGTTAAGAGTTTTCTTTGCTTGGGCGAGTCGGGTGAACTCGCATTCCAGATAGATGATCTTGTTGTAGATGGAAAGCCCCTGCTCCTTGAAAAATATCTCTGTCTCGGATTCGTGGCAGTGGTATGAGCCGTTTTTGTCCCTGCTATCTCCGGTCATGACCACAAAAAAGCAGTTATCGTTCATCGCTTCGATTGCCTTCTTGTAACCGGCAAACAGGGTATCTCTGAACCCCTCGTAGGTGTCGATAGAGTTGATTTCCCCCACTGGCGATTTGCCGTCGTAGTCGATGTATTTCTCAACTCGGTAGTAGGGCGGGCAACTGAAAACAAGGTCGGGCCGGTTTTCGGGGGTGTAGGTGGAACTATCGCTTTTGATCCATTTCGCACTGTCCAAGTCCTGACAGATAGCGTTGTTGGTGTCGCACTGGTTCTGCCGTATCTCGCTCGAGACGTAGTTGTAGCCGTATGACCCCGCAACAAAACCCATCTGGACACCGCCGCCGAAAGGGTTGTAAACGTGTTTCCCGTTCTTCGGCATGAAGAACCGCAGGATAACCTCACATGCGACAGGATCAAGCACGGAAGCATTCCCGTTGAGTGACTTCTTGTTGTCAACCTCAATCACCTTGTCCTTAACCTTGCGGGTCGTTAGCACCACGTTGGAGAAACCGCTTTCGCCCTGCCAGCACCCTTCACGAGATGCAAACTTGGGATTAGGGACGCCGTGCTTTTCTCCTGCCGCCTCAATCTGCGCGTTCCACTCCTTTTTCAGTCGTAACCAGTCGCCCTTGATGGAACTCCACACGTTGCACATCGTGATGTGTGCCAAGAGTTTCAGCCTCACATCCTTTTCGTCACCGTAAACCATGTATTCGTAGCTGGACATGGTGAGATAGGTTTTAAAGCCAAGGCTTTTAAACCGCTTCGGCGTCTCAAACTTGCTCTTGGGGTCGGTGGTGATAATCATCGGGTAGCCGTTCACGTTCTGAGCGATGATAGCTTTCACCATGTTGTCGTAAATGTCGAAGTTGAAACGGTCGGGCCGGATCGTGGATTGCAAAAGGCAAAACTCTTTTACCTCTTCGTTGTTCTGGAAGGTGAAGAAGCCGCAAAACTCGCCGTCAATCTTGAGGATGATAGCAGAGTGGATCTGCATGTTCTTCCTGGCCGCACGGTAGGCTATACCGTCCTCAATAGCCAGCTTTGCCACATCATCCTCATAGCCGGAACCGATAACGCTTTTCACATAGAGGTATTCCACTGATTGATGCGGTGGTGCGATTACCTTGTTTGCCCTTGGAACGGCAACCTTGTGTTTCGGTGCGTGGTCAAATAATATCCCCTGTATCTCTTCCATTTTCTCCCCTTTTGTTTGCATGATGGTAGATTGATCTACCCCGCATTGGTCTGGACACTCGCCACAGGTGCCAAGGTACACATTAGGGCAATGCAGCGATACAAACTTGCCCCCTCCGATAGATTCATTTTTCCGCGTCAAAATGATGTTGCCATTTAAAACATGCTTGTTGCCTTTGGTAGCCCTTAACGGGTTGTCAATGATGTTGCCAAGAGACATGAGATAGTTTTGTTTGTCGGTGCAATCCTTGCCCCATTCAGTGGCCCCGTACTGGCAGGTAACGACACGGCAAACGCTCTTAACTCCTGATGCCTTCACCCGCTTCATTTGTGCCGCTCGGTGTCTTATTTCCGCTTCGGTATCCATGCCGCTTGTGGAAGTGTTAATAACCGCCGACAGTTTTTCGAGTCGGTAAAGATGGTCGTCCGTCATTTCCAGCCAGTGCTTTGTGATAATAACCGGGATCTTCCCGGTACCCCCCAAAGCCTCACAAACTGAAACGGTGTGCTCCCAGTCGTGGGAAGGATCGCCAGCCGTGCCAATCCGGTACCATGCGGCGGGATGGTTCTTGACCACCGCGAAACAATCCCCGAAACTTGAACGCCCCATTTTACGGGTGATACTGGTGGCAAAGTCTATGCCGTACTGATTGGCGGTCTTGCTGGCGTAGCATTCGCCGTAACAGCCACCGTCTGGATAAGCCTCCATGCCCAACGTACAGCCTTTAACCGTGTCACAGTCCAAAACCCCTTTGCCGTTTTCCGAGACAGTAAGAAGTGGTTTGTAGCGCCGAGGATGTAAACCGTCTACCTGTGTGCCGAACAAGAGGGGCTGTTTCATTGATATGCGTCCGTCATATCAGATCATCCCTCGATACTCCCAACCCTTTAGCAATGGCCGATGCCGTGCTGAATGATACAGGCTTTCCCCTCCTGGCGTAATTAGTCATTAACTCCATGTGTTCGTCCTCCTCCAATTGCCAGCACCGTGTCTGGCTGATTTATTTATTAGGTCACACCCTAAGAATCTAGCGTATGTGATCCAATTATCCTCTACCCCTGACCAAAAATCGTCAGTTTCCTCTAACACTTCCAAATAACACGGCTCCCCTGCTTCCTTGATGACTTTGTATTTGTGTTGTTTAAACCTTGCAACGGGGTCCCACGTAATACCGATATATACGAGCCTGTGTGTATTCTCGGTAAAAATGCCGTAAACATATAGCATTACGCCAGATCCTCCTTCTTACACTTCATGCTCTGCGCAATCAGAGCCGCCGTACCTGCCGACACATCATCCCCCTTCATCGCCTTGCGTATCGTGTTGAAGGATAGACCGGACTTGACCGCCAACTCTTCGGCCCTCATGTGGCCTTTCATCTTCTTTCCCAGCCTAGTAAGTATCATGTGTTCCTCCTTGGTAGCTAAAATCTAGGTGAACACTATCACCTTGTAAAAAGATTGTCAACAAAAACATATAGAAAATAAATTACATAAATGCTCACAAAAGAGTTGACTTGTATACTGGCATGATTTAAGGTTACGCATCACTTAACGGATCAACTCACAGCACAAAGGGGGAGAAGATGACAACAGCTAACGCAATAGACGATCTTTACAAGAGGGTTAGAGCAATGGTGCCGGAAGCAACAAGCGTATCGGTTAATGCATCCAGGCAAACCAGCGGAGACGGTGAGCGTGTTTTTTCCAGTTATACGATCATGTTGCATTGTGCAGGGGCAACCATGGCCCACGCTTCCAGCCTCCCCAACGAGGATAAGGCTATCACCGAAACCATGCGGCAGGTCGAGAGATACCGCAAAGCCAAGGCCGCACTTCCCGAAGTTTGCCCCACTTGTGGCACCGCAAAGCCCGTATCCTGCTGCACCATCCCCGCTGAACTGGCACCCACGGAGGAGCTTTAGCCATGGGACAGTGCATGTGTGGTGCTGACGATTGCCCCCGCTGTTACCCTGACCGCTTCAACTACTGCCCCATCCATGGCCGGTACAGCGAAGACCTTGAAGACTGCCCCGCATGTGAGCGGGAGATTGAAGACGACGAATTCAAAAACTGAAGTTCAACCATCCCAAGGAGGGGACACAATGAAAACGATCTATCTGGACATCGAAACAATCCCGACACAGAAGCCCGGTGCAATGGAAGCCATCAAGTCGAATCTCCAGCCGCCGGGGAACATTTCCAAATCCGAAACCATCGCCGCATGGTGGAAGGAAAAAGCACCGGCAGCGGTAGACGAACAGTACCGGAAGACCGCGTTGAACGGCACCGAGGGGGAGATAGTGTGCATCGGGTGGGCGCTTGACAACGGGGATACTTTCAGCGTGTCCAGGGGGCTTGACGGCTCCGAGGCTTCCATACTGGCAGAGTTTTTCGGCCACATGGACGCCGCCACGCAGTCTCAGCCGCTGTGGGTCGGTCACAACATCATCAGCTTTGACCTGCGCTACCTTTTCCAACGCGCCGTAATCACCGGCGTCAATCCCCTTCAGCCGCTTCCTCATGACACCCGTTACAACGGGGAGAAGGTCTATGACACCATGCTGGCGTGGGCCGGATGGGGCAACCGGATCAGCCTTGTCAACCTTTGCGCGGCACTGGCGATCCCGGTCAAGCAGGGTGATATTACCGGCGCGACCGTGTGGGACGCGATCCAAGCCGGGAGAATTGCCGATGTTGCCGATTACTGCCGCGAGGATGTAGCGGCAACGCGGGAAGCCTACCACCGTATGACTTTTGGGCAGAGACGCTAAAACTAGATCAACAAGGGGGGGAGTATGAACATTTACAAGAAACTGCAACTATGCCGCAAGGAACTCAAGTCCTTGCCGATACCGGAGAGCGGGAACAACAAGTTTGCCGGTTACACTTACATGGAGTTGGGCGACTTCTTGCCGCATATCGTGGACCTTTGCGAAGCCCACGGCCTTTGCACTCTCATTTCTTTCGGGGAGACAGCAACCTTAACCGTGGTCAACTCTGACAAGCCGGAAGAGCAGATCGTTTTCCATTCCCCCATGTCCACCGCCTCGCTGAAAGGGTGCCATGAGATTCAGAACCTGGGCGCGGTGGAAACTTACCTTCGTCGCTACCTGTACGTTTCCGCTTTCGACATTGTTGAGCATGACGCGCTTGACAGTACACAAGGGAAGGCAGAACCACAGCAGCAAGCGGCCAAATCTGCTCCACAGGGCGACAACGACCCCGCCTTAATATCCGAGGCTCAGCAGAAGATGATCTTCGCCAAGATGAAGTCTAAGAACCTCGCGCCGGAGCTGCTGAAAGAGGCGTTCAAGGTAGAGGGTAGCAAGTTTCTCAAAAAGTCTCAGATGAACGATATTCTCGCATGGATTGACGGCCAAGCGCAGGCATGAAGACCACCATCATTCTATCGTCAGAGGAGCTCCGCAACAGGGCCATAGCGGTCCTGTTGCACCTTCCCCTTGATCCTGTATGCGAAATCGTAATCAGGGAGCACAAGAAGGACCGCAGCGCCTCACAACATTCACTTTACTGGCTTTGGATGACAGTCATTGCCAACGAACTTGGGGAGACAAAGGACGATATTCATCTCCGCTCAAAAAAGATGTTTCTCGTCCCGATCTTTGAAAGAGATGATCCAGAAGGTTATGGCAAAATGATTGCAGCGGTGAGGTTGATCCACAAGCTGGACTTGAAAACTTCCGCTAAAACTTTGGCCTCGCAGATCGTCAAACTCACTTCAACAACCGATTGCACCGTCGCACAGTTCACCGAAATGCTCAACGACATAGAGAAATATTATATCACACTCGGAATAACATTGCCGCATCCAGAGGACAGGTACATCGACGCAATGCAACGTTAGGTCATTCAATGAATAAGGGGGGAGTATGGCATCAGATCAAGTAATCAGCGCAAGGGTGCCGCAGGAAATCTTTGACCGATTCGGCGCCTTTGTGACGGCAGAATACGGCACGGAGCGCGGAGCCAGGACAGCGGCAGTAATTGAGGCGTTGACGGCTCAAATGGCGGGTAGGGTTGTCAAGCCTTCTATCAAGCCGACCAAGATCAACATACTTGCGGCAATGGAGGAGCTGGGGCCGTCCACCTGTCCCGAGATAGCCGGGCATCTCCGGTGCAGCGCGAATCAGGTAAGCAAGCGCATGGGAGAAATGCGGGACCAGAACAGGGTGGTTTCCGTGACCGCCCGTTTCAGCAAGGAAAGCAGCCGTAGGCTGGATGTCTGGACTATCTCCCAGGAGGGAAAATGAGCGAAGGGACTAAGCACGATCAGCAGAAAATGGACTGGTCATTATTGCCTCTTGAATTTGTGGAGGATCTTGTCCCGGTATTCACGCTGGGAGAGCAGAGATACACCTACGAGAACTGGCGCAAGGACTTCGGGCCGGACTATCAGCGCCGGTTCATCGCCGCCTTGAAGCGTCACCTTGACGAAGTAGAGCGGCACGGCTCCCTCGCAATAAACGAGAAGGACGGAGACGTTTACCACCTCGCCCAGGTAGCATGGAACGCGCTCACCCTGCTCTACCATGCCAAGGCAAAGGAGACACCGAATGAAGGGCATCCTTCTCTGTAAAAAGTGCATGGGAACCGGCAAGGACCGGACCAAGCTGCCGATCCGCGCCAAGGTGCCGGGAACCTCGCCGGGACTGGACAGGTATAAACTCGTGCAGCCTCTATGCAGTAGTTGCGGGGGAACGGGGGAAAGCACAACAATTCCCTTGCCCTCTGCCCCTCATTAGTGGTAAAGTGGGGGTACAACTGAATAGAACCTCACCGGGCAGGATGAGGATCACCATACGACTTTGGCCCCAACTGGGGGCCAGTCTGCAAGGCCCCTTAGAGACTGCCCTCTCTTTGGGGCCTTGCCTTTTTTAAGGAGGAAATTATGAACTACGCGCAGCAGATCAAGCACCCATTATGGCAAAAGAAGAGGCTGGAAGTGTTAGAGGCAAGTGGTTTTGAATGTGAAAACTGTGGAGACAAGGAAGAGACACTGCATGTGCATCATCCGTTTTACCGCAGGGGAGCAATGATATGGGAATACGAAAAAAGTGAACTTGAGTGTCTGTGCAACAAGTGCCATAAAAGTGCTCACGCCTTAGATGAAAAGATAAGGTTGTCGCTGAGCAAATGTTCGATTACAGACAAGGAAAAGGTTATGGGCTACATTTCGGCGCTCAATGCCGACTTCTACAAGGATGATGCCCCTAATATAGACCTTGCCTCGTATGAATCAATCGAAGGTGCTTTTGACGCCTATGCAGCCGACTTAGTATTGGATAGCAAGAGCAGGTTTGTTGATTTACTGGTGTCAAACATTAATGGGGTGACTGACTTCCGTAGTTTCAAGAACGCGGTCATTTTAAGCAAGTGGAAACTCTAAAAAGGAGCTTGCAAAATGGCCCGACCAAAGAAAGCCACCGTTGATTATTTCCCTCACATGACTGAACACGGATCAACTCTTTTCATCCTTCAAAACCGTTGGGGTAATGATGGATACGCGGCATGGTTCAAAATCCTTGAGCGTGTAGGCTCGACCGATGGTCTGTACATTGACTGTCGAAAGGCGGGCGCATGGCATTTCCTCATAGCCTACACCAATGTGACTGAACAGGTGCTCACGGACATATTAGACACCCTGGCCGAGCTTGGCAAGATCGACAAGTCGCTATGGAGCAGCAAGGTTATTTACTGCCAGAAATTAGTTGATGGTGTGGTGGATGCTTTCCGCCGCCGTCTCAATGTGCTACCAACCCGTGCAGCAGTTTTCATTGCATGTGACCTTGCACCAAAAGAGTTTCTGACGGAAGATTGCTCGTTAAATGAGGCCGCAGTACCAGTTATAGACGTTGATGCTGTCAGAAGTACAGAAAGGGAAAGGGAAAGGGAAAGGGAAAGGGAAAGAACTACTACAACCCTTTCTGCATCTCTCGATGCAGAGCAACCCCCCTCTGTTGAGTTTTACCTCACAGCCAAGAAAAGGAAATTGTCCGGTGAGAGGTTGAAAACCTTTGACGAGTTTATGGACATCTTCAAAGACAAGCGGGGGAGAGCGCAAGCGGCTGATTCATGGATAGACATTAAACCCCTCACCCGCGCAGTTTTCGACCAGATAATAAAAGCCGCCAAGCTCTACGCAGAACAGAGGCCACAAATGATAGCCGACAAAAGAACCCCTAAAATGGCGCAGGGTTGGCTCACTGCGCGGAGGTGGGAAGATGAGGGGATGCCCAACACAGCATTGCCGCTGACCCAGCAGGAAGAATCAGACAAGCAGTTAGCCTATTACCGATCATTGGGGTACGACATACCATGAACTTTTGCGATGAGATAGCCGAGAGGGAACTGATAGGGAACTTGCTGAACGACGCCGATTGCGCCGTTGAGGTGATGGGACTCCTTTCAGCCGAAGATTTTTCGGATGCGAGACTTGCAACGGCCTACAATGCCTTTTGTGAGGCCTACGCCAGCGACGAGCGTACCGACTTGAGGATGATAGCGGAAAAGGCCAGTATAGCCCCCTCCTTCCTCGCTGAGTGCATGGAGCTAGGTTTCATGTCTGCCAACATCAAATGGCGGGCGGGTAAAATCGTTGACCATGCGCACCGTCGCCGGACTTTGTTGGAGTGCCGCCAGCTAGCCGCCGAACTCACCGATATGACCGGGGCGCAGATCAGCGGGAGACTTTCCGAGATAGCGGCGGGGATCACCATCAAGTCGGCCGACAAGAAAATCTATGGCGGAAACGATCTGATTAAAAGGGTGATGGCCTCACAGGAACAGCGCAGGAAGGGCAAAGGCGCGATAGACGGCATACTGACAGGCTACTATTACCTTGACCAGCAGATAAGGGGCATGAAGCCTAAACGGGTGACTGTCATTGCAGCCGGTACAGGATTCGGCAAGACCAGTCTGGCACTCAACCTTTTCAACAACGCAGTTAAAGCGAAAGTGCCAAGCCTCTACATCTCCAACGAGAACGACGTGGACGATAACCTAGACCGGCTTTGCGGCATGACTGCCAAGGTTGACATGAAAGAGGTAGAAAGTGGATCCGCTTACGATACGGTTTGCTTTTCCTTCGCCAAACTCTACAAGGATAAACCAGTTTACATTTCCGACAACTCCCCCAGGAACATAGACGAGGTGTGCGCCACTATCAGCAAGTATGCTATCCAGCACAACGTCAAGCTGGCAGTGGTTGACTACATCGGGGAAATCAGCGGGGAAGGCAGGCAAAAGGAAAGTGAAGAGGCGATGTTTGCCCGCTACAGCCAGCGATTAGTTGACTGCGCCAAAACTCACGGAGTCCACATCATCGTACTGGCGCAGCTCAACAGGGAAGGCAACAAGAAGGGGAAGCCGGGCAAGGCTGAACTCGCCCTCTGTTTCCGTCTGGCTCAGAAGGCCCACACCATGCTTTTGTTCTGGCAGGACGAAGATCAAGACGTTATCACCATCGAGAAGAACCGGCAGGGACCGGCCAAGATTGATATGGCAATGACCTTTGACCGACCTACCCAAAGGATAACCGAAGAAGGCTTTTGGGGGAGTGCTAAAAAAGAGATATTTCGGCCACGCAAGAACGACGCAGACGCGCCATGCGCTTTTTAGGGGGATTCAATGATTATCAGAGACTTGGTTGGTTATGAGGTGTGGGAATGTGACAAGGAAGAGGCAAGGACGCTTTGGGTGTCTAACCCCGATGACCGATGGAGGATCTGGACCCATGAGGAGGTAGACGCGCACATGCTCAGCGATCCCGACACCATACTGGACATGATCCAGAAGAAAGAGAACCAGCCGGGGGAATACCTATGAAAGCAAAAATGATTAAATCTCATTGGCCCTCAGACATTCCCAACGGAACTATCGGCGAGGTCAAAGGACAGTCAAAAGAATGGACAACGGTTGAATGGTCTACCGGCCACGTTCTGAGGATGCACGATTATGAGATTGAGGTAAGAACTAACGGATAGTATGGCAGTACACAACATTTAGAGCGGGTGTTAAGCCTGCGAGGGAGGGATGCATGAAAGCGAAGCCGCTCGATGATCTGGAACTGTTTGAGCTACTTAGGGCAGCATATCCTGAGAAGTTCAAAGACGATGACGACGAAACATGGAACGCGGCTCAGAGTTTTGCCGATGATATCGCGGGGTGGCAAGATGTGGCCGATTTGCTAGGTCGCGTGGGTGATGCTGACCATGCCGATGGAGAGCGGGCTTACCAAGCGCCTGTCGCACTGCCTTGGGGCTGTGACGTTTAGTGAAGGTTCGGCGCTAATGACGGCAGCGGTACTTCGGGATGTTGTGACTGGTGCGGCGGCAGGGGCGGTGCGGCCATCTGATGGCGAATGTGTCCATGTTAACGCCTCTGGTTGGTGTAACAATTCTGAGAGCGCGGAGACGGCATTTTGTAAGGATGCCTTGCGTCAACAGGATGGCACCGCTGATTGTGGTCGGGCGGTTTAACTCCTGATTAAACCCTATGAAACAAGAAAGGCCACTACAGTGATGCAGTGGCCTTATGCTTCGTCTATGTTGGGGGGTTACTCTACTGGTCCATCTTCCGGCTCAATCGGCACAGGATGCAGTATCGCCCCAAGCTGTGTAAATGCCGAGTGGAATGTGTCACCGGCCACGCATAGACCGTTGTGGTGGAGATACACGTGCTTGAACGGGGTGGACTTGCCGCCAAAGTGTTCCTCGTAGGTAATGGCGCACTCTTCGCCGTTAACCAGAGTTGCCATGTGATGTTTCATCTCTTCGAATGTCATAGTTTATCTCCCTGTTCCTGCCAAGTGAAGGTGCCGGTCTTGCCAAGAAGTTCACATAGGTCTGTGCTATTTAGCCGCTGGACTCGCGCTGTTCCTGCCACCTCATTGATGCGGATTCTTGTGCTCTTTTCCACAGGCTGAGCCTTTGGGCGGGTGTAGGCGCCGGTGAGTTTGATTGGCGGGGATTTGCAGCATGACACCATCACCGTTTCGCCGGGCCAAACTCTGTCGCACAAGGGGCATAACCATTTGACCACTGTCACCTCTTCCATCTCAGGTGGGGGGTGAACTATTGACCGTACCTTTTCAATGCACTCTCTAGCCATTGTGTTGCCGGTGCTGTTACCGTAGCAGTCACCGTTGCCGAGACACGCGAGGTCGTGCAACGCGCTCATTGCCAAGTCTAACCCCTCTTGATACCGCCCTAACTCCGTTTTCATAACTCCCTTAAGTTCTGCCACATCTTTAGTGTATACCCTACTCATAACTCCTCCTCCCTCTGGAATAACTCCTTGATGTTGTACCATATCTCCATCGCCTCAACTTCTACATCCTCGCAGAACTCTCGGAAGCCGCGCTTCAGGTGGAAAATGAAACCGTCTATCATCGCGCATCCCCCTGGTAGAACTGCATCCTGTTGGGGAGGTTCAACTCTGCCGCCATGCGATCGACTTCGGCGACGGTGCGAGAGTGGGCGTGGTCCTGCTTTGCGATGATGCATGCATAGACCACTTCATAATCCGTCTCGGCATTGCGGCGCAACTCCTCCTGAGACAGCATCGACTGGATTTCCTCGGTGAACGGGCGCGGGCAGTGGGCCAGCTCCATGTAGATGTCAACGTAGCGACTCGGCGTCTTCCAGTCCCGGCCGATGCCGGTCATGATGCCGTGTACCCACTTGGCGGCCCGCTCAAAGCTCAGCGGCTGCGCGTTGCACACTTCGCTGTGGCGGGCGAATCCGCCAATGTAGGGGTACTCCGAGACGATCACCACGTTGAAAAGCTTGCTTTCGACGTTCTCGTAGGTCTGCATATTCCCTCCTTGGTTGGTTGGCTGCATTGAAAAAGGTTATTCACCCTTCCCGTAATCCGGATTCTTCCGGTTGCCAAAGTTGCGCTTCTGGAAATCGTAGTCTTTCAGCTCCACCATGCGCTGCGGGGGAGGTAATCGGGATATCCGCTTGGTGAGGCGGTCTTTGAGTTTGTCACTTGCCATCAGCCGCAGCCTCCCGTGCTTTCTTCTCTGCCAGTTTTCTTATCAACAGGTTGTGCAGCTTTTCGCCAAAGGCAAACTCCCGCGATGTTTCTTCTATCTGTACGGTGTCTTTGCTCATCTCACTACCTCCGGATGCGTAGCCTGATAAAGTGCCGCCCCGCGAATGTCGCGCTCAGTTTGCTTGCTGAGTTCAGGAACCATCGAAGGAGCGCCAAGGGATAGGCTGTGGAGGCCCATAACAGCAGCGATGAGGGTAATGGCTACCACGAAGCAAGCTATGGCGCGGGTGCGGGCGTTTCGCTCTTGTTCAAGTATCCATGGTGATTTGTTCATCTTGCCCTCCTAGGCAGTTCCATTTAAGAAGCCGATACTTCCCGTCTGATAAAGTCCATCCCCTTCTGAAACACCACAGTTTTGAAGCTCACGCAAGCGGATCCGTCCGGCTTGCTGTACTGCGACTCAACAACGCGGAAGTACCCCCTGTCGCAATATTTCTGATAGGGGATGTTGCGCCGGTCCAGAATACCCTTTTCCCGCAGAATCTCAAAGAGCCGGTTACGTCCCATGCCCATGTTGAGGGTCTTGGCCACGATGGACATATCAACCGCCGTCTTTGAGTCTGTGACGGCATCGAAGAAATCAGCCTTGGGAGCCATTATAGCTATCATGGCGTCTTTCTGTTCGATCATCTTGGTAGCCAAGACCAGGGCGTGAGCTATTTGCAGTTCGGGTGTTTGCACGGCGTAACTGCCGTTCTTTCTGATAGCGGGCAAAACCTCAGACGTTACCCACTTCTTGAACCTCTTGGCTTCCGGCTTGCGACTGGTCATGATAAGGGAATAAAGACCCGACTCGTTGACAGCCACCATTTCCTGTTTACCGCCTAGGGTGTCCACTACTACCGGCCCCCTTTCGTCATCGTCCAGGCGGGAAGCAGCGTCCCGATGCTTGTTGATATCCAGCACGGCGCAGACGTCGGCGGCGACAAACCACGGCTCACCGTCTTTCACAATGGTGCGAATCTCGGTACTGTCGAATTGGAAAACTTGAGGTGAGTTCATGTTATCTCCCGTAGTTGATCTGCATGAGTACCTTGACGCCAGTGGGGGTAACGATGCGGGACAAGTCAACCCACGCCTCACCCTCCCCTTCTACGGGGGAGACAAGGAGCCGGGGCATACCGTAGGCAACCTTGGCATCCTTTACCACCATGGGAATGTTCCATTTTTCGACCTTCACCGTTACCGTTTGCCCTACTGCTACAATGAGTTCCTTCGCCGTGTGAGCCATGTTGTCCCCCTTAGTTGCTATTGATAGTTATCCTTATAGCTGATAGGGCTAGCCGCGTCAAGACAAAAAGATTGCATGTGATAAAATAATAGTGCATTATCTCGTCAGATTCTGCTACACGGAGTAAACATTGCCAGGGAAACGGGGGCCGACAAAGGAAGTCATAATAGTGCGGCATGTTGCGGAAGCCTTCGGAGTGAACCGGAACACCGTAGCCCGGTGGCTCACGGAAGGTAAACTGAAGGGCCTCACCTTGGCTGACATTCTGGAGTTTGACAGATGCAAGCGATAACAGCGGCAGTAACCTACATAGCCGACCAGATACCGCAGTCAGGGTCCGAACTGAGAAGCGAAGTTGACAGCAGGGTAGCCGAAATAATAGCGGAGAAGGTCAAGGCGCTGGTCCAGGTGAACCACGAACTGAGTCCAGCGCTTCCGCGTGAACCGTGTCACTTCAAGCCGTATCGAGAATATCTCGCAAGTGCTGAATTAATAATACTTTCTAGGGCAGAATACGAGCAGATCAAAAAGGGGGGGGAGTGAATGACAAAGGAAACGCTGGTGGAAATTAAGAGGGCAATGAACTATCACGATGGGGATGAGTGCTGCGGGAATTGCCAACATTATGAGAACGAGGGGCAATGTGGCATACAGACATTTCTGATCCCGGTTAATAGCCGTGGCTGGTGTAAGCACGGGACACATGTACCGCTCAACGTAGCTTGTCAAGATAAATCTTGCTAACACATTAAAACGATAGTATCTTGCAAGCCGTGGCGAGGTCAAGCGCTAGGCCGACACCCTCCAATGGGCCGCATCTCTGTCTGGCCAGGGTCGAGTCCCACTACTCCCCGCAGATTCAAGAGAGCCTACGCAGTAGGAGGCTGAATCGACGCTGGCTAGTTGCTATCCGGTGAATCGTGAAGGTCTCCATGGGAAACGAGGGTAGGAATACCCCACGAACCTGACAGCCGGAAAGACGGCACCTTTCAGTATCAAGGCTTCGGCCATCAAATATCAGGGGGGATTATGCACAAGGAAAAAACAGGGTATACCGGGCAAGGCCCTATGCCGCCAGCTGGATGCTGTGAAGAACGTGACAAGCCGGAGATTCACAGGGTAGTTGATGACATCCGCAATGTGATTGAAAGATACGAGTGTCTTGTTGGGCGCATGGCCGATAAGCTGAGTTGTGTGACCGTATCAGCACCACCTCAATGCAGCGCCAAAGAGGAAGTTGGCTACCAGACCGGTCTTGCCAACGCGCTCAACGAGATCCGCTGCAAGATGCGCAACATCACGGACGGGCTGGAATCCATCTACGAGCGCATCGAACTGTAACGCAGCACGGCTAGGGGCGGGGCAACTCGCCCAGAGCTTTAAATTCAGGAGGGGACAGAGTGAAGATGAAGCTATCAGACATAGGGGCCAGCAATAAGGCAGTGCTGAGAGTTCTTCACCCTCGCAAGATAGACGATCACATGGCCGATGTTTACGGCAAGGTGAGAGATGCCACAGTCTGTAACGGCAACCTTTCAAACGCTGGGTGCATAGCCGTGTTGGAACTGGTTAAAGCCGAACTGATAAGGGATGTACAAGCACAGATTGACGAGGGGTAAAAGGATGGCAAAGGTCAAAGAAGGGGGGAAGACTGAGGAAGTAAGAAAGCCGCTCACTTTGCAGGAGGAGCGGTTTTGTCGTGAGATGCTGAGGGACGGGGTAAAGGTTCGATCGTATCTCAGAGCTTTCAAGGAGAAGGATGTCACCTACGGGTCGGCGTCCGTGATGGCTGCGCGTTTGTTAGAAAATGTTGCAATACAAGACAGAATCAAAGAGCTTGAAAAGGAGCGCAACAAGCGGCTTGAACTCAGCACCGATAAAGTGCTGCGCCGTATAGAGAACCGCGCTAGTTTCAACCCTCAAGACTGCGTAGACGCAGAAGGCAACTACCTCCCTCTTCATCAGCTTGACCCCGACGTTGCCGCATGTATCCAATCACTTGAAGTGGAAATCATCGCCGACAAGGAAGGGGGGCAACTCGGGTTTGTCCGCAAGTATAAGTTCCATGACTCCCACAAATCTGATGAACTCATAGGGCGCAATCTCAAACTCTGGAAGGACGTAGGCAGCAAGGATAACCCCTTAGTCGGGGAGATAACCAAGATTGAGCGCACAGTGATAAGGCCCGCTGAGTGACCGTCCTTCGCATCGACACCGCTGAAGTGTTCCTTCCACTTCTGGCCCCTGCCAGGTATAAGGGTGCTCACGGGGGGCGCGGTTCGGGAAAGTCCCATTTCTTTGCGGACAAACTGATAGAAGACTGCATGGCTGAGCCGGGGGAGAGCGGCGAGGGTATGCGGTCCGTCTGCATCCGTGAGGTTCAAAAGGATTTGGCACAGTCTTCCAAGCTCCTGATAGAAAGCAAGTTGAAGGCTTTTCGGTTAGGCGAGGCAGACGGCTTTAAGGTCTACCGTGACGTAATTAAGACGCCCCATGACGGATTGATGATCTTCAAGGGGATGAACGACTACACCGCCGACTCCATCAAGTCGCTGGAAGGCTTCAAAAGGGCATGGTGGGAGGAAGCGCAGTCGGCAACCGCACGGTCACTCCAACTGTTGCGCCCGACGCTCCGCGCCGATGGTTCGGAACTGTGGTTCTCCTGGAACCCGCGAAGAAGGATAGACCCTGTTGATATGATGCTGCGCGGCAAGGATCTTCCTACCGGCGCGGCAGTTGTCAAAGCGAACTGGCGGGACAACCCATGGCGGACCAAGGAGCTGGATCAGGAACGACTGGACTGTATGAGGCTGGACCCTGACGGCTATCCCCATATATGGGAAGGCGACTATGTGACCGTGATCGACGGCGCTTACTACGCCAAAGACATCAACACGGCAAGGCTTGAGGGAAGAATCTGCAGAGTTGCCGCAGATCCCTTGATGACTATTAGGATAATCTGTGATATTGGTGGCACCGGGGCAAGGGCCGATGCCTTTACCATGTGGGCGGTTCAGTTCATCGGCCCGGAAGTCCGGATCCTCGACTACTATGAGGCGATAGGCCAACCATTCGCCACACATCTGGAATGGCTGACGGAGCGCAAGTACACCACGGGTAAGGCTAAGATCTACCTTCCTCACGACGGTGACACTCAGGACAAGGTTTTTGACGTGTCCTATGCCAAGGCGTTCCGCGCAGCGGGGTACGAAGTCAAGGTAATCCCGAACCAGGGCAAGGGCGCTGCCAAGATGCGGATTGAAGCGGCAAGGCGTCTGTTCCCTTCCATGTGGTTCAACGAGGCGACAACGGACGGGGGGCTTGCGGCGCTCGGATGGTATCATGAGAAAAAGGACGAGGCCCGCAACATAGGTTTAGGGCCGGACCACGACTGGTCAAGCCATGGCGCTGACAGTTTCGGTCTTATGGCTATAGTATACGAGCAGCAGAAGGGCAAGAAAGCAGTCAACACTAACTACAGTGTGCCGTCATCATGGCAGGGGATGTGAACAAATAAGGGGATACCGCAATGCCAAGAAAAGCGAAGTACACCGAAGATCGTGTGGGCGAGATGATGGCAGAAGGGCTTATCGAATTCGCAAAGTATATGAAACTGGAATTTGCGAAGGACAGATTTTGCAGCACAACCGATATGGAGCCTGAAAGGATCGTTGCGATTTATCTGGACAGGAAACTAAACAAAGGCAATACAAGTTGGTAGTTTGGATCATCAACCCTTTACCGCCGAACAGCGGTCAGGAGACAACATGAGTGAAGAAAAGAAGCCCCCCATAATGGACATGGGATTGGCTCGGAAACGGTATGCCAAGACCATCGAGGTCCAGAGCACGCCCCGCGAAGATGCCAACATAGACCTTCGCATGATCGTAGGGGGCAAAGAGAACCATTGGGAACCCGCAGCCCTTGCCGCTCGAAACGGCAGGCCCACCCTCTGCATAAACAAGCTCCCCAAGTTCCTCCGCTCAGTCACCGGAGACCAGCGCAAGAGCCGACCAAGCGTCAAAGTCAGACCGGTGGACTCCAAAGCGGACCCGCAGATAGCCAGCATCCTTGAGGGGCATATCCGCAATATCGAGTACACCTCCAACGCCTCATACTCCTACGATTCGGCTTTCAAGCACGCCACATCCTGCGGCTTTCCTGGCTACTGGCGTCTGCTCACCGATTACGCCGATGATGACGTGTTCGAGCAGGACATCAAGATAGCGCCGGTCAGAAACCACTTCAGCGTCTACATGGACCATTCATGCGTTCCATACCAGGGGCTTGAGAAATACTGCTTCGTCGTGGAAACCATGCCGATGGAGGAGTTCAAGCACACCTACCCCAAGGCAGACGCCTTGCAGTTCACGGACGGCGCCACAGGCGATGAGATGTCGCAGTGGTTCGACGATGACGGCATAAGGGTTGCCGAGTATTTCTACAAGGTGGCCGCGACCAAGACCATCATGCAACTGGCAACCGGCGAAGTGGTCGAACTCACCGCCAAGCTGAAGCCCTTTCTCTCCCCCGACCGGAAGCAACTGATCTCCCCGCAGGGCGAACCGATGGATATCGTAAGGGAGCGCACCGTCGAGAGCCACAAGATCATGTGGGCCAAGATCTGCGGACTTGACGAGCCGCTGGAAGGGCCGCAGGAGTGGGCGGGTAAATACATCCCGGTCATCCCGGTCATGCCCGAAGAGTTCATCATTGACGGCAAGCCGGTATGGAAGGGGATGGTGAGGGACGCAAGAGACCCGACCATGCTTTACAACTACGTAGCTTCGGCCAACATCGAGGCAGTGGCACTCTCCCCCAAATCCCCGCTGATGATCGGCAAGAGCCAGATACAGGGGAACGAGGCGCAATGGAACAACGCGCACACAACTCCCTATCCATATCTGGTATACAACGACGAGGAAGGCAACACCAGCATCCCCCAAAGAACGGCACCGGTGCAGCAGCAGCCGGGACTCCTCGCCACCATGCAGCAGGCCAACATGGACTTTGAGGACACCATCGGCATATTCCGCGCCGGACTGGGAGCGCCGAGCAACGAGAAAAGCGGCATTGCTATTCAGGAGCGCAAAGAGTCGAGCGACGTCGGCACCTACGAGTACCACGACAACCTGTCACGGGCTGTCCAGTGGTCCTATCGGGTTCTGATCGACCTGATCCCCCGCATCTACGACACCGAACGCGGTCTACGCCTCATGAACCCCGACGATACCGAGAGCCACACCGAGATAAACAAGGAGATCGTCGGACCCAACGGGGAGAAAATCATCATCAACGACATCACCCAGGGGAAATACGATGTAGTCGCCACGCTCGGACCCGCCTACGCTACACAGCGGCAGGAAGGTCAGCAGGTACTCTCCGACATCCTTACGGCCATCGCCCCGGTAGCGCCTCAAACCGTGCCGGTGATCCTCCCCAGGCTGTTCAAGCTGATGGACTTCCCCGAGGCACAGGAGATCACCAAGGAGCTTCGCGCCGTATTCGGGCAGGGCGAGGACGGCAAGCCGCAGGAGAAGGGGCCGGACCCCATGCAGGAGATGCAGCAGCAGATGGCCAAGGTGATGATGCAGCTCGAAGTGAGGGAGAAAGAGGCAGCAATCGCCAAGATTGAGACGGCATCTATGCTGGACCTCGCCAAAGCGGAAGCGGCAGAGATAGGACAGGACTTGGCGGAATACAAGATGATCGTAGAGGACTTCATGCGGATGAACCAGCCGCAACAGCCGATAGAACAACCACAGCAGCAGGCGGCACAGCCGCAGGGAGGTCTTGAATGAATCTGACAAAGGATCTGAACGGGAACATCATGCAGCTGTTGCAGCCTGCCGCGACACATCAGACAGTCTCCATATCCGGTGTATCCGCACAGTCGGCGGTGCTGGCCGGTACGACCCGATTCGTCGAGCTGTACAGCGATACCACCTGTTTTGTTGCGGTCGGGGCAGACCCTACGGCGGTCGTCACCAATATTCCCGTATACGCAGGCATCCCGCGCACGCTGCAAGTAACGGGCGGGACCAAGATAGCGGCGATCACGGCGGGCGGGACCGACACGCTGAGAATCGTGGAGATGGTCTAGATGTTGGGCTTCGGCGGAGGGTTTTTAGGGAAGCCGCAGTGGGCGTTGCCACCAATCACAGACCTCTTCAACGGGTTCAATACTGACGGCACCTATACGGGTTCGGCACAGACTTTGGCTGATTATCTTGGAGTCAATCAGACCTCTCCCGCCAACGTGCTGCCGGTGCAGGGGGGGCGGCTATCGTATGATCTCTTAGAAGGCGCAACGCTTGGGCCTGAACTACTGACAACGGCACAACAGAACATGGATAGTGGTTGGGTGGTCTCGGGCGAATCTACTGTATCTGGTGGTGTAGGCCATGTATTAAGTACCGATGGCACAGGCTCCGGTTTGTTTGTTTATAACAAGCAAGTGGCAGGCAAAAAGTACCAGTACGCATATGCAGTTATAGGCGCACCAAGTGGCGGATTCCGGATTAACAGCATTGACGCCCCCCGGCGTGTTGGTTCCAATACTTTCCAGATTACAGCTGCGGATACGGCTATAAGCTTCGGGAGGTACGGTATCAGCGATGTACAAATTGATTCCGTATCCGTCCGTGAAGTTGTGCCGATATGGGTTTCTGATAGAAACAGCGTCAACGCATCGGCATGGGGCGACAGCATGACGGCGGCACCATCGTTTACATCAACATTGTTTTCCCACTTTCGAGGCGTCAGCGTCTACAACGGAGGGGTGAGCGGGGAAACCTCAACCCAAATCAAAGATAGGATGGTGGCGGCATCAGGCAAATTTGCAGATGTGGTTACGATATGGGCGGGGAGGAATAACCGTACAGACCCGACCACCATTAAAGCTGACATAGCCGCCATGGTGGGGGTGTTGTCTACAGCTAAATTTGTGGTGATTTCGGTGCTAAACGGGGATAACGCCGTAGAGTACAGCGGACAGGCACAACATATTCTTATAACCCAACTTAACTCTGACCTCGCCGCGACATACCCTGACAATTACATAGATCTCAGAAGTTATCTGGTAACTCAATATAATCCGTCAAATCCTCAAGACGTGACAGATTTTGAAAGAGATATTGTCCCGTCTTCCCTCAGATACGACGATCAGCATCTAAACGTCACAGGAAACCACCTCGCAGCGGGATACATAGCTGAATGGATCAGCGTGAAAGGGTGGCTGGGCGAAACTTCTCACATCCAATCATCTCAAGTTACCCGCACTTGCAAAGGTGGCAGGCTCAAATACGCCGCCGCCTACCTCGGCTACAAGAGCAACACCGCTGCGGCGACCAACTACACCCGTCCAACGGCGAACGTGCTCCGCTCCAATAATTTCGGACTGTGGGGCCGCTGTGTCCCTTCTGCGACGGGGCAGGCAACCGTTGATCTCTGGTCGGCCCGATCTGATGCCAGTAACCTCCTCGAAGTCTACATGAACGCTACGCAGGTGCGATTTTACAAGGTCGTAGCCGGAGCGTTTGCCGGACCGGTCGCCACGTACACCCATACCACGGGGGTTGCGTTCGAGTTCCAATCCTACCAGTCAATCTCCGGCATGGGGATCAGGGTGAAGGAAGACGGCGGCGAGTGGTCGGCATGGGCGGAAACGACTGATGCAACGAGTATTCTGGATGCCGTGATACCGGCTAATTACCAGATAGGGGCCATGAACGACGCGAACCATTTCGACGGCAACATCCCATTTATCGCAATCGTCAAGCATGGCGACCCGAAAAGAGAGTTAGAGAGGTTGGGGCTGATGTATCCATGAACCATTTTTCTTTACAATCTTCATGAAAGAGAGTAATAAAGCGACTCAGTGAGTAACACACAAAAAACGTTCACCGGCACCGTACAGCCGGGGCAAATCCGCCCAAGGGGTGACAGCATGAGCGCAGAAAATCGTGAAGAATTCGAGCAAGTAGTAGAACCGGCAGCGGCGGAACCCGCTGAGCCAGCCGTAGAAGCGGAACCGGCACCCGCAGACATACCGGCAGAACCCGAAGAACCCGCCGAAGACCCCGTAAAGAAGGAAAAGGGGATCCAGAAGCGCATCAACGAGCTTACCAGGGAGAAGCACGAAGCCCGCGCAGAGGCCGAGTATTACCGCAAACTGGCAGAGCAAGCGCAACCCTCGCAGCCGCAGGATGACTTCATCCCTCCCGGCTTCCCCGCTGAACCCGTTCTGGATCAGTTTGAGGATTACGACCAGTACAACCGTGCCTTGGTACGGTGGGAGGCCAACAGGATCCTCGCCGAGCGCGACCACAAGGCCGAACAAGGCAAGGCACAAGCGGCGAAACAGACCGTCATGCAGGCTCATGCGGCCCGCGTCGAAGCCGTGCAGGAGAAGTACACCGACTTTGACGAGGCGATAGCGTCCGCGCCGGACATCAGCTTTAACGATGGCACCTTTTCGGCCATCGTCGAGAGCGACCAGAGCGCCGACATTGTTTACCACCTGGCGAAGAACCCCGCAGAGGCGTACCGGTTGCACGGTCTCTCTCCTGTGCAGCAGATCAAGGAAATCGCCCGGCTGGAAGACAAGTTCAGCGCGGCCCCCGAAAAGCCGGTGAAGCGGGTAAGCCAAGCGCCTACCCCGATCAACGCGCTGAACGGCACCAGCGAGGCGGCGGCAAGTTCCAAAGAACCCGACGCGGCTCTCAACCCTGCGGCTTGGTCTGCATGGGAAGCGGCAAGAGTTAAGAAACTCGGCAGAAGATACTAAACAGGCGCTACGGCGCATAACCCTTTGCGGGAGAACACCCGCCAGGAGAAACTAAATGAAACATTTACTCGCTTGCCTCATGGCATTCATTGGCGGCATGTTGAACTTCAAAGCCGTCTTCCGCGCCCCGATCAACGCCATGATGGGCACCAATACCATCCTCACCACCGATAAAATTTTGCTCAAGGCTCTCGACGTCCTCCACGCCAAGCTGAACTTCATCGGCTCCATCAACCGCAACTACGATAGCCAGTTCGCTCAGACCGGTGGCAAGATCGGGGAAAGCCTCCGCATCCGTCTCCCTGAGAAGTTCACCGTCACTGACGGCGCGATTCTGGACCTGCAAGATTCTGTAGAGCAGAGCATCACCATGACCCAAGCAACCCGCAAGCATGTCGGGATGCACTTCACCTCGCAGGACCTCACCATGAGCCTGGACGATTTCACCGAAAGGAAGATCGAACCGGCAATGGCCGCTCTCGCCTCCACCATCGAAGCCGACGCGCTCTCCATGGTTCTGGACATATACAACACCACCGGCACATTCGGCGTTGTCCCGGCGTCCCTCGTTCCCTTCCTCGGCGCAAAGGCGAAGCTGAACCAGTACCTCGCACCGAAAGACCATCTCCGCAACATGCTGATCGACTCCACCACCACCGCCGCCATGGTCGAAGGTCTGAAAAGCATCTTCAACGACCAGTCCAGCATTGCCGCGCAGTACAAAGAGGGCCAGATGGGGCGCACCGCGGGCTTCATGTTCGCCGAGAACGACCTCCTGCCGGTACTCACCAACGGAACCCGCACCGGCTCCATCACCGTGAACGGCGCGGCACCGACCGGCGCAACCATCGCGCTGAAAGCTCTCGGAGCTTCGACCACCATCAAGAAAGGCGAAGTCTTCACCATCGCGGGTTACTACGCTGTCCACCCCGAGACCAAGACCCCTTACAGCCACCTTCAGCAGTTCGTGGTCACGGCTGACGCGACCGGCGGCGACGGCGGCGGGGCTAACACCACCATCGCGGCACTCCCCATCTCCCCGGCAATCGTCACCAGTGGGGCTTACCAGAACGTCTACGGCGCTCCCGGTGCGGATGCGGTTGTCATCTTCCAGGGTGGCGCGGCTTGCGGCGGCGTGGCGGCGGCGGCGGGCGCTTCCACGGCTTACGGCCAGAACATCGCCTACCACAAGAACGCGTTCGCCTTCGTCTCCGCCGACCTGGAACTCCCCCGCGATGTCAAGCTGGCTTCCCGCCACGTCAAGGACGGCATCAGCATGAGGATGGTCGGCCAGTACGACATCAACAACGACCGTTCGATCACGCGTCTCGATGTCTTGTACGGCTTCAAGACAATTAGGCCGGAGCTTGCTTGCCGCGTTACGAAGTAGACAACCTTTAGCGGGGAGCCTTAACCGGCTCCCCATAGGAGATAGAAATGGCAATCGAACAGCAGCTATCGCAGAGAACCACCGGGGGCGCTTCCTTCGGGCAGTCCGCCACCGACAAGATCAGCTTTTACGGAGTGACTCCCGTAGACCAGCCTGCTCCCGCCGTCACGGTGGGTACCGACATCGCAACGGTCATCCTGGAACTCGCAGACCTTCGCGCCTCCCTGGCCGAACTCGGGCTGATTGCAGCCTAGATGAATATCTACCTCGGCATACCGATGTACGGGGGCGCTCACGGGTTAACCGTGAGTTGCCTCCTTGCATCCCAAAAGCACCTGATGGAGTTGGGCCATACCGTCATCGTTGACATAGTGGCGGGCGGATCCATTCTCCCCAAGGTGCGCAACGGAATAGTGAAACGGTTTATCGACTCCGCAGCCGATGTTCTGGTTTTCATCGACAGTGACATGGTGTGGGAGCCTGAAACCCTGTTGAAACTGGTCAATGCCCCTTTTGACGTTTCCGTGGCGAACTACCGCAAGCGCAGCAATGAAGTTACCTGGCTGGCAGAGCCTGTTTATGAAGACGGGGAACCGCTCGGCAAGGTCCACAACGGCGATATCTGGTTGCAAACTCGCAGGGCCGGAACGGGGATGATGGCGATTCGGCGACTGACCATCAAAGAAATGGTGGGGTTACTCCCCGATCTGGTTTATGAGGAGAACGGCGAGTGCATCCCGTGCCTTTTTGATTTTGAGCTGAAAGACGGCCAATACCACGGCGAGGATTACACCTTCTGCCGCCGGCTGGAATCCATCGGCGGTCAGATATTCATACTGGCAGATGCCTACATAGGTCATGTGGGCCACACGGTCTACGGCGGTAACTACCATGAGTTTCTGATGGGACAAAGAGGTGCTGCATGATCGTTGCCGAACTGATAAAATCCGCCTACGCTGACCTCGGAGTGCTGGACATTGGCAGCGATCTTGACCCCGCGCAGTACGCGCAAGGGCTTCTGTCGCTCAACTCCATGATAGGCGCTTGGAGCCGTGGACGCCTGACGCTTTACGGACTGGTGGAGGAGTCATTTACCCTCACCCCCGGCAAGGCGGTTTACACGGTAGGATCTGGCGGCGAGTTCGACACGGCTTGGCCTTTTCAGATCACCCGCGCTTTCATCCGTGACGCCAACGACATCGACTACCCTGTCCAGATCATCACCCCCGGCGAATACGCGGCCATCGTCCTCAAGACCGTCAGCGAGCGCCCTTTCAGGCTTGTATACAACCCCAAAGGCTACCCGACCGGCAACGCGACACTCTACCCTGTACCCGCAGCGGCGGAAGCCCTCCACTGGACCGCGCAGAAGGTTTTGGTCTCCTACGCTTCCATAGAGGATACCGTGGGAGTTGCGCCGGAATACGAAGAGGCTTTGGAGTTCAACCTTGCTCTCCGCCTTGCTCCCAAGATGAGCGTACCGGTTTCGGGGGAGCTTCGGGAACTGGCGCGGCAGTCGAAGTCGGTAATCCCACTATCGGTTGAACCGGCTACATTTGACGGGGCTTTTGGCAGTGCCAGGGCCATCGACGGTCTTGACGGCATATACTCGGGGTGGCTGTAATGAAAACCGCATCCCTACCCCTCGGTAACGGCGTCAACCTAGATGTCAACGAGTCCACCGTGCAGGACGGCGGTGCGATCTCGTTTATCAACGCCTATGTCGATAGGGGCGGGGCTGTGCGTACCGTGCCAGGGTGCGCCGAGTATCTGGACACCGGAGCGGGTAATTCCTCGGTGTGGATGTGGTATTCGACCACTCACTTGATAATGGTCATCGTGTCGGCGGGAAGGGTTTGGATTCAATCGGCCAAGGACGGTGCCCTCACTGAGATCTTAGGGACGGCACTCACCGCAGGGAGCCGCCCGACGTTTGCGGAGGATGCCAGCAGCATCTTTTTCGCCGCAGACTCCAAGATACACATGCTGACCGGTGGAGTGCTCACCATACTCGGTGCGCTCTCCCCGAACAGCGTGAGCAGCCTGGCATTCATCGGCGGCTACCTGATGAGCGACGGAGACAGGCCAACTGATCCGGTGGCCGGCGACACTCATTACAGCGACGACAAGGCAAACGGCTACGCGGCTTGGGAGCTCTACAACAACGAGTCCCGCCCCGACGGTCTGCAATGTCTGGTTGTCGCCTATGAGCAGATATACAACATCGGGCGCACCTCTCTTGAAGTGGCGTACATCGACGGCACGGTGCCCTTTTCGGTCAACAAGAACGCCGCGCAGCACTTCGGGACCATGGCACCTCAGAGCGTGGCTTTTGACGGCGAGAACATCTACTACCTCTCGGAAGTGGCCGGGAGCCGAAAGATTATCCAGCTTGCCGGGGGAGGTACCCCTCAGATCATTTCCTTCCCAGTTGACGTGCCGCTTGAGGACTTTGAAAGGGTGGATGACGCGCAAGGCTTCATCATGGCGTTCCGTGGGCGCAACGGCTATGCCGTGACCTTCCCAACCGCCAATGCGACCGTTGACGAGCAGTACTGGACAGCGATTACCCTGTTTTACCAGTTGCAAAGCAAGGAGTGGATTATTCTCGCACAGTGGGACGCGGACACGGCATCCTACGGGCCTTATCGCGGCGTCTCCTTCGCCTATGTCGAGGCATGGGGCGGCTTGAAGTTGATAGGTGGCAGGGACGGCAAGATTTACCAGTTGCAGGACACGACCGGCCAGGATTACACCGAAGCGCCGGTATTCCTGCACAGGTGGCGCGACAACGGGAGCAAAGTTTGGGGCAATGCCCGCGAAATATCGCTTGGTCTGGCGGGTCAATACGATCTGGAACCGGAATCTAGGCAATGCGGCGTGTACCGCAAGAGACAGCATCAATTCATTTTCACCGACCTGACCGACGCAGGGGCGATCTTCCGCGCAGCGATCAAGACCGGACATATCTCGCACAAGTCGCCCAACAAGAAGGCCGCAGCAGTCTACCGGTATGACGTGCAGTGCGGCAAGCCTGAGTTCGTGCTTAACGGCGTGGTGGAGTCCTACGAGATATTGAGAAGTTAAGAGTTTAGCCAGCCAGCTATACAAGCCAGATAGACAGGGAGACAGACATGATTATTAAAGTAAAGCAGGGCGCAGTAGATCAAAATTCTTGGCGTTTCCATGACGGCGTGCATGAGTTTGCTTATGCAGGAGTGGCAAGGGAAAGAATACCGCTGCTGGACGGAGTGCCGCACAACGAGCAAATGGGCATACAGTATGAGGGTGATGACGGAGTAGTGAGGGAAACACATTTCATTGGCGCAGCAATGCCGGAAGAGTGCTTGATGCTGTCGTTCATCGACTTCAACGGCAAACCCCACGAAGTGTACACGGACGCACAGGCCTACCTGCTGAACGATGCAGGGAAGACCATAGAGAGGTTGTCGTGACCTTTGCCGAGATAACCGAGAAGGCAAAACAGCGGGGATGGAAGACACCGACCAATGACGCCTTTGGCGAAGATGTCTGGCTCAGGTATTGGGACCAGTGTGCAAGGCACGAGGCAGACCCCACCACAGGAAGGCCGGTAGTTCCACACCGTTAACCGCTAGCTGGCTGGCTAGATAAGGATTTAACATGGCAGGCGAGAACCCGCAAACAACCCTCCCCCCCGTGCCGCGTGAGCCGCTGATTGACCAATCGGGGCGACAGTCGATGCAGTGGACGCGATGGCTGCAACAGGTGCAGCGGGTCCTATCCTTTGCCGGAGGGGTGGCGTGGGGGATCATCAACAAGGCATCTTCCAGCCTGGATGACATCGAGACCCGCACCCATGCCATGCTGCAAAGCATTCTTGGTACCGGAGACCGGCACATAACCGCAGCGGAAAACGCCGAAATAACCGCTCTGGACGCTCTTGACGCCGGGATGGTAGCCAAGACCGGCAACGCGGCTTATGCGGCGCGGTCGATCCAGGGAACCGCAAACGAGGTAGGGGTAAGTTACGGCGACGGGCAGAGCGACAACCCCACGGTGTTTCTCCCCGACCGGATAGAGGGACCGCGCATTTTCGGCGGGGAAGCGGATTATGCAACCTTTGAGGATGACGGGACATTGGCGTTTACAGGCGCGGCTACCGTCTGGAAGGATGTTATGTTTCCCATGGCCCCCCCAAAGACTACCGGCGCAGGGAATCCGACATTGATCACCTACAACGGGAATATGCGGGGGTACTCATTCGCCGTCAATGATGTCCACGACTTCGACCCACAGGAAATGGAACACGATTCAAAGGTGGGAAGCACCGCGACATTTCATGTCCACTTTCTCAGCCGCAGCAATGACGGGACAGACAGGGGTGTGAAATGGCAACTGGAATATGACGTTGAACCGGCAAGCGGGGCGGTCCCGGCACCAACCACGGTAAGCGTGGACATCACCATACCAGCCGGAA
>Ga0209518_1000702_pt1 | contig 41528 bp, 45 predicted proteins | sample RifGroB1_FD_183993 | JGI IMG/M metagenome (GOLD analysis project Ga0209518, IMG submission 183993) | Groundwater microbial communities from Rifle, Colorado, USA - Groundwater B1 (SPAdes) (version 2) | ecosystem: Environmental > Aquatic > Deep subsurface > Groundwater | place: Rifle, Colorado...
AACGGTCTCTTGCGGCAGTATTTCCCAAGATCGCTCGACTTCAACCTGATCACGCCCGAAGAACTGGCAGCGGTGGTGCGGAGGCTGAACGATCGACCACGCAAGCGACTCGGATTCAAAAGTCCGCGCCACATATTTCTGAGAACGTGAGTGGTGCAATTAGAGTGCTAATTTACTTCCTATAACCAGAGCTCCCTGCGAAGAAGGGGTACACCAGAGATGTACGCTATCATCAGGTTGGTGACACTTTAGTCCTTTGATATTAAGAGTTCTTGTGTAGAAGATCACGATCAGAAAGGAGATTGGTATGCAACCACAAAAAGCTGTCGAAACCGAAGTTGAAGTTGTGAAGGAGGATGAGCTGAAGGAGATAAAACCAGCTCACGCTACTCCAAAGCGAGATGAATTAAAGAAAGTCAGATGGGATGCCCCGACGAACAGCTATGCGTTTGAAATGGGGTTCCACCCGGACAATTGTGCCGGATTCTGATTTCATCCTGGCGATCGCAATTTGGTGCCAATTATTCCCATAGTTGGCACCATTTTCTTTCAAGGAGGATTAGACGATGGATAAAAAAAGTAGGGTATCTTAGTCCGGATACAGATTGTGGACCTGACAAGACGACTTTCGGTTACATGGCTGCGGAACAGTATTTCTTCGGTCAGAAGGATGAAGTTGAGTTCATCAATTACCCATCACATAAAAGAAGCTCCGCCGAATCTTCTCTGTGTCTACCCGCTGCCCATTATCGACAGACCATGGGAATACAATTTCCTCCTGGAATTCAGCGGCCACATTGATGACCCAGAAATCCATGAAGACCTTGAAAACTTCATGTACAGCGGATTGTCACTGATGCCCGCTCGCTTTTTAGGCTCTTATCCTAGCGTAACTATCTAGCGAATCGCTATGGGCCTCGTCTTGAATTACACGAGGCCTTTTTTGTTGATTTACCGACAAGGCGAAAACGCCCTAGTTGACAGGGTTACGGCGTTTCTGTAGTATGGAACGTGGCTCGTAGGAGCTATCGTTTTTTTATGGCGCGATCACTCAAGAAGGGTCCATACATAGACCCCAAACTCTTAAAAAAGATAGAAGGCAAACGCCCCGCGGATTCTCCTGTGATCAGGACCTGGTCGCGGGCCAGTCAAATAGCTCCCGAGATGGTAGGCTTTACCATTGGCGTGCACAACGGCCGGGCACACATTGAGGTGTTGATCACTGAAGATATGGTAGGCCACCGTCTTGGCGAGTTCTCTCCCACGCGCACCTTCAGGCGCCACGGCGGCAAGATGCAGAAGGAGATGGAAGAGAAAAAGAAAGAGGCCGAAATTGCCGCCGCAAAGGCTGCCAAGGAACAGGCCCCGAAGTAGATAAGAATCACTACGGAGTAAAAAATAATAACATGAAGGCGAAACTCTCAAATTATCGGCAGTCTCCGCGCAAGGTGCGCCTGGTGGCCGATTTGGTGCGGGGCAAGCAAGTGGGAGAAGCAGTTATCGCACTCACACACCTGCCTAAACGCGCATCTGCGCCAGTAAAAAAGCTCATCGAGAGCGCCATTGCCAATGCAGTCTCGGCAGGCAAGGCAAAGAAGGAGGATTTATATATTAAGGAGATTGCCGTGGACAAGGGAGTGGTGCTCAAGCGCATGCGCCCGGGTGCGCACGGACGCAGCTACCCCCTCCACAAGCACACGAGCCACGTCCGCGTGGTTTTAGATTCACACCATGACGCATAGTGTCCACCCCTACGCCCACCGACTCGGTATTATTCGCGACTGGCAGTCACGCTGGTTTGGCGCACGCGGCAAGTACCAGGAGTACCTCAAGGCAGACGTGCTCCTGCGTGAGTACCTCACCAAGCGCCTGCGCGGCTATTATGTAGACGGCGTAGACATTGAGCGCGGCGCCGAGTCTCTGCGCATTACCGTCCGTACTTCCCGTCCGGGACTGGTTATCGGCAGGAGCGGCGAGGGCGCTACCAAACTCAAGAGTGACATCCAAGAGCGGTTGCGCGCAATTGGCGCCGCTATCCCGCGCGAGTTTAAATTAGACATTGACGAGGTCAAAAATCCCGAGGCGCACGCGGGCATTGTGGGCTACATGATTGCCGAGGGGCTGGAAAAGCGCCTCCCGTTCCGTCGTGTGGCCAAGCAGGCGATAGAAAAGTCCATGGCCGCCAAGGGCGTGCAGGGCGTGAAGGTGGTCCTCTCGGGGCGCCTAGGCGGCGCCGACATGGGCCGGCGCGAGTCCTTCAAGGCAGGTCAGGTGCCGCTTACCACACTGCGTGCCGATGTGGACTTTGCCCGCGAGAAGGCCTACCTCTCTTACGGCGTTATTGGCATCAAGGTCTGGATTTACCGCGGCGAGGTATTTGAATCATAAAAACACTCCTATGTTTCCCAAAAAAGTAAAATTCAGGAAGTGGCAAACCGATAGAGTTAATCCTAACAAGCAACGGGTTGAGACGCGTGGCACCACGCTCGCCTTCGGCTCGCACGGGCTCAAGTCCCTGGGCTCGGCCCGCATCAAGAGCAATCAGATTGAGAGCGCTCGCAAGACCATGACGCGTCTCACCAAGAAGACGGGCAAAATCTGGATTCGCATCTTCCCCGACCGGCCCTACACGGCCAAGGCGGCGGAGGTGGGCATGGGCAAGGGCAAGGGCGACCCGCAAGGATATGTGTTTGATGTTCGCCCGGGCAGAATGCTCTTTGAGATTGACGGGCTTACCGCCGCAGAGTCCAAAGAGGCCCTACGCAAAGCAGGAGCAAAATTACCCGTCAAGACTGCCATTGTGAGCCGCGAGGGATAAAGTAATACGTGTCAAGTAACAAGTACCAAGTATGAAGAAAGAGAATTACAAAGGGAAGGCGGCTAGTGAGCTTATTGAACTCGTCGGTAAGCGGCGCGAAGAACTCCGAGCCATGCGCTTTGACATTGCAGGCAGTCGTGGTAAAAATACCAAGGCAATCAGAGAGTTGCGCCGTGATACGGCGCGGGCGCTCACCGAGCTCTCCCGCCTTGCCCCGCAACAGCAAGGCAAACAGCAGGCTGCCCACTAAGATTATGATTACCACCACGGCAATACGCAAAACACTCACGGGGATAGTTGTCTCCGATAAAATGGCACAGACCGTTGTGGTTTTGGTGAAGCGCTACGTCAAGCACCCCAAGTATGGCAAGTTTATCTCACGCAGTAAGCGCTACAAGGCGCACGACCCCGAGGGGCGCTTCCACACGGGGGAGACGGTCTCCATCCGTTCCTGCCGCCCCCTGTCGCGGGACAAGCATTTTGAAGTGCTCTACCGATAAACTACTATGTTACAGCCACGCTCACTCGTTACGATTGCAGACAACACCGGCGCAAAAATCGGGCGCGTTTTCAAAATACTCGGTGGTTCTAAGCGCCGCTATGCTCGCGTGGGCGACATATTAGTGCTCTCGGTACAGACTGCCGAGCCGCGCAAGGCGGTGAAGAAGAAGGAGGTGCACCAGGCAGTCGTCGTGCGCACGCGGGACGCACTGCGCCGCAGGGACGGCACCTACATCCGTTTTGACGAGAATGCGGTCGTGCTTTTGGAAAAGGGCAAAAAGGAGCCCAAGGGCGGGCGCATCTTTGGCCCCATCCCGCGCGAGATTGCCGAGCTCGGCTATCAGAAGATCGCCTCGCTCGCGCCGGAAATTGTGTAATACCATGTCACTTTCCATTAAAAAAGGGGATACCGTTATCGTGCGCTCGGGTAAGGACCGCGGCGAGAAGGGCAAGGTGCTCGCCGTGTTTGCGACTGACGGCCGGCTGGTGGTTGAGGGAGTCAATATGAAAAAATGCCGCGAGAAGCCCCGCAAGCAAGGGGCCAAGGGCCAGGTGCTGGAGAAGCCAGCCCCCTTATACCGTGCGACGGTCTCGCTCTACTGCGAGAAGTGCGGCAAGGGAGTGCGCTACGGCGTGCGCGGAGAGGGGAAGAATAAGGTCCGCATCTGCCGCAACTGCGGGCGAGAAGTGTAAAATATAAAGCATCATGATTGGAATTAAAGAAAAAATTGAGAAGGCAATCCCCTTGATGGAGGAAAAGCTCCAGAAAAAGAACCGCTATGCGCTCCCGCGCCTCGTGAAGGTGGTCGTCTCCTCGGGCACCGGACGCGCCAAAGATAAAACACGCAACGAGCTGGTGGCTGACCGTCTTGCAAAAATAACTGGCCAAAAAACTTCCGCGCGCCGCGCAAAACAATCTATTGCAAGCTTCAAACTCCGCGAGGGCGACACTATCGGCTACGCGGTAACCCTGCGCGGCGCGCGCATGTACGGATTTTTGGACAAGCTCATCAACGCCGCGCTCCCGCGCACCAAGGACTTTAAGGGAGTTTCTCCCACAGGCATTGACGAGGCGGGCAACCTCACGATTGGCATCAAGGAGCACAGCATCTTTCCCGAGGCTGCCGAGGAGGAAATCCGCGACCTCTTTGGCCTTGCGGTGACGATCGTCACGACCGCAAAAAACCGCAATGAGGCGCGGGCGCTTTTTGACGCCATGGGTATTCCTTTTGGCAAAAACAAAGAGAAGCGATAGTAAGTTTCTCTTTAACGCGGAAAGTACTCAAGGAGTTCCTGCGAATAGTAAAACTCGTACGCGAGGCGGCCAAAGCTAATCATCTCTCCATTAATCTCAATCGGCGCCCCGCCTGCTTTTGGTTCGGCGTTTGGCCTTGAACTCCCAAACCCAATGTTGAAGAGCGTCGCGAGCACATCAGGCCGCACGGTAAGGTCATAGCCCGCGCGCTCCCACTGGGCAATAATCTGTCGCAGATAGAGCGCGGCGTAGAGGTAAGAGTAGTAGTGGTCATCTTCATTGGCGATGCGGGCAAAACGCTCGGCCCCGGTATCCGCGGCGCTGAAGTCAAGCAAGCGCTCGTACTGGGGACCCGGATAGAAAGGAGACTCCGGATTGCTAAGATGCACTTCCACGGCGCGTGCGGTGTCGGGCTTAAAGCCCATGACGCCCCAGCTGAATTGGGTCTGATTGCCGAGCACCTGCAAGGGACCAAAAAATGATTTAAATAATTCACGCTCACTGGTGTAGAGGCGTAGCTGCTCGGGCACGAGCGTTGCAACGATAGTCCGCGCAGGGACGTCAGTAATAGCAGAAGCGCGGTTAATAAGCTCGGAATCCTTGATAATGGCGCTCTCTAAGGCCGCCCACTCGGGGCCCTGCGCCCACGGGAATACTGCCCGTTCTGTCATGCGCGAGCCGGGAGCGGCAGTTGTGAGTTCAGCCATGCCGGCTACGTTAGTCCAACCGTACTTGACGCCCACAAAACCCGCGGTTAAGAGGAGACCAATGAGCGCAAAGACAAGCACTAGGCCGTTCAATAACCAGGCAAAATACTGCTTCATACGCGGCTATTCTATCAAAACCGGCTTTGTGCTACAATAGAGAGAGCATGTAATCGTGCTTTTATTAGTAGCACTAACTCTATAATTTATGAAAAAAAGAATATGGGTGCTCTCTGCATGTGTCGCGCTGGGGCTGGTGCCGGTGCTTGCTTTTGCGCAAGAGAGCAACAAGTCGGCATGTAAGACTATTATCCGCATTGTGCAAGCATATCCGCAGTTTAATCTCACAGTGCCTATACAGTGCAAACAGTGGGAGAATGATGCAGTAAAAAAACAGTGCACGGAACTCAAGGTAAACCTGCGCATTGGAGACCGCGGTGAGCGCGTGCGCATCCTGCACCAGATGCTCGTACAGGCGGGTTATGGACCTTTCGCAAATGACGAGTTTGACGAAACAACGGCCGCGGCTGTGGTGGGATTCCAGGAACAGTACCGTTCTGAAATCCTTGTTCCCAACGGCCTTGCCCGCGGGACGGGTTTTGTGGGCGTCTCCACACGGGCAAAGTTAAACGCGCTTTTTGGTTGCGTGACAGTTCCACCTGACACTTCGGCAATCTCATTGCGTGTTATTTCCGCGCCAAACTCATTGAAGATAGATGAAGAGGGGACTTGGAAGCTTGAAGCAAGGACTCCAGGTAACGCGGACTTTAGTATTTCGGTTGATTGGGGAGATACTCTCATTGTGCCTCTCACCGCCGCGTCCGCCGAGGAGAGTGCCATCAATACCGCAAGTTTTACACACCGCTACACGGCGGTGGGGAATTACCTGATTACCTTCCGTCTCACATCAGCCAATCAAACCCGCACCATCACGCGCCGCGTACAAGTGCGCACAGATGGCGCTACAGCTGACGAAGTTACCGTCATTTCTCCAAATGGTGGCGAGACCTGGCGTGTTGGAGAAACGAGGACAATTTCCTGGCGGGCGACAAAAGAAGGGCAAGTGACGCTGTGGATGCAAAAGGGAAGCTCTTGCCCAGTTTCCAGAAGTGATGGGATAGTATGCACTATGCCTGTACCAGCCCCATTGCAAATTGCACGGCTGAATTCGCATGAAGGAGCCAATTCCTATAATTGGCGCATTCGTACCCAATATGGTACGAGTGAGAGAGAAACAATCGGGCAATATAATCTTACAAGCGGGGAATATTGGATGCGTATTTGCTCAACGGGGAATGCGCACTGTGATTTGAGTGATGACACCTTCACTCTCACTGTACTCCCCTCTGCAAACCGCGGGCCGGTTATCCAGCGCGTGTCGGGGCCGTCCAGCCTTGCCATTGATGCCACAGGCACCTGGTCAATACTTGCCTATGACCCAGACGGCGATAACTTAAGCTACACTATCCGCTGGGGAGACGAGACAAGCGCAGATACAGCCGTATCTGCCGCGAGCAGTATCTCGTTGATTGCAAACCAGCAGACGACCTTCACCCATCGCTATGCCGCAACCGGCACCTATACTGTTATCATTACGGCAAATGATCCAAGCGGCGCAAGCGCGCAGACTTCCCTCTCGGTGATGGTGCGTAACGCCCGCTAGTGGTACAATACAGTCACCATTATCAGCGTTACCAGTGACCAATGTATATTATGATGAGTATAAAAATATATCCTGCCGCAATTGCTGGGCTTGCTTCGCTTGCGCTTATTGCCGTAGCATTCCTCCTTTCTCCTCTTGCGCACGCCGCGCTTACGCCAACAGTAGGCTGTATTGAGTTTGGAGATACAGGGGCCGATGTCTACCGCGTGGGAGCTGTTTTTGAGACAGTATCAAAGTCTTCGAGATCACAGATAAACTACATGGGCAACGACGTCTGCCTTGACGCAAACCGCTTGCGCGAATATTACTGCTACACCTACACCTCTGCAGACCTCAAGCCCTATGGCTATGTAGCAGGCAATATGTCGGTACGGAATGTGGAGGTAAGCTGCAAGAACGGCTGTTACAACGGGGCGTGCAAGGCCGAAACTACGCCCACACCCACACCAACGCCTACTCCAACTCCAACTCCAGTACCTACTCCTGTTCCTACACCAACGCCTACTCCAACTCCAGACCCGACTCCTACCCCCACGCCGGTACCTACTCCTACTGTCGTCAATCAAGCTCCGGTAGTATCGGTGGTCGGCGATGTGCGCGTTACGTTTCCTAACCAAGCTTATTTGCAAGGTTTGGTACGCGATGACGGACTTCCTATTGGCAGTCGGCTGAACTTTGTCTGGATGCAAGTCACCTGGCCCGGCCCCGGCGGGGTGACGAGCGTGCCCGGCAGTGTGAGCTTTAGCAATCAAACTTCCGCAAGCACTAGCGTCGCGTTCTCTGCGCCGGGGACCTATGCGCTACGCCTCTCTGCGGATGATGGAGCTCGCGCCTCGTGGGATCAAACTATGGTGGTGGTTGACTCAAGAGGCGCGATCGAGTGTGGAAAAAACACCTGTCTTGACGCAGGTATTCGATGTGTTGGAGAAGGGCAAGATGTGCGCCGAATTATTGGAGGTAAAAATACGGTACGCGTCTGTGCCCCAAACGGAACCGTGTTATACAAACGAGGAACAGGGGGCGCTTGCACTAAAAACTATCTGTGTGAAAGCGGAAGCTGTAGATCTGGCAGGTGCGATTCCCTTTTGTACATACAGTACCAGCGGATGATTAGGGGTGGTTCTTCCTCCTTCACTCCTTCCACGCAATATGGCGCTGTCGGTACGGTACTGCAACGACTCATCAACCTCATCAGAGGCAACTAAGGTTCTCGTGTTGGCGTTACCATAGAAGCGGACGGACCTGCTCGTTCGGCAGGCGGGCACACCAGAGTTATGCACATCTTGGTGGGCTTTGTTCGTCTCTGCGGATTGAGTACAATAAATGAACAGTATTACTATTTTTAATTTTTTATGATGAAAATCAGCAAAAAAAGTGCAAAAATGATTGTAAAATCCGCAAAAACTGTAAAAAAAGAGCAGAAGAGTATATTCCCGAGTCAGGTGAGGAAGCGCAACGGCGCCATTGTTGATTTTGATATTTCGCGCATAGAGGCGGCAATAGGGAAGGCAATGCGAGCGGCGGGCGAGTATGCGGAAGGCGCGCCGGAGGGCGTGGCGGCCGCGGTTGCCGCGGCGCTGGTGAGCGGCCATGCGGGAGAAAAATCCCACATCCCGAGCGTGGAGGAAACACAAGACCTGGTGGAACGGGAACTCATGCTCCAGGACCATGTTGCTACCGCCAAAGCTTACATCCTCTACCGCGAGCGCCGCGCTGAAGTCCGCCGTGAGAAGGGGGAGATACCGGAAAAGGTCCGCGACCTGGTCGCCGGGAGTAAGAAGTACTTCAAAAATCCTCTGGGCGAGTTCATCTACTACCGCACCTACTCGCGCTGGATTGACGATGAAGGACGGCGCGAGACCTGGGTGGAGACGGTAGACCGCTACATTAATTTTATGCGCGAGAACCTAGGGAAGCGCCTCTCCGACAAGGAGTACTCCGAGGTACGGCAGGCAATCCTCTCACACGAGGCAATGCCATCTATGCGGCTCCTGCAATTTGCAGGGAAAGCGGCGCGCACAACTAATGTCTGTGCCTACAACTGCTCCTTTATCGCGCCGACTAAGCTGGATGACTTTGCCGAGATTATGTATATCTCCATGTGCGGCACGGGGGCAGGATTCTCGGTAGAAAGCCAGTACATCCAGCAGCTCCCGGTGATTAAGCGCCAGAGCGGGAAGCTCCGCCACGTGCATGTGATTGATGACAGCAAGGAGGGATGGTGCGATGCGCTCACCCTTGGGCTCAAGACTTGGTATGCTGGCGAGGATGTCCAGTTTGATTACTCACGCCTGCGCCCTGCAGGCGCCCGTCTCAAGACAATGGGCGGAAAATCTTCTGGCCCAGACCCTCTGCGTGAATTGCTCACTTTTGCCCGCGCGACAATCTTAAAGCGGCAGGGGCGGCGTCTCACCAATCTTGATGCGCACGATATTATCTGCAAGATCGGTGAAATTGTGGTTGCTGGTGGCGTGCGGCGCTCCGCGCTCATTTCACTCTCCGACCTGGACGATGTAGAGATGCGCGACGCAAAAAAGGGCCAGTTCTACATCACCGAGCCCCAGCGTAGTCTTGCCAACAACTCCGCCGTCTATAACGAGAAGCCCGGAGCTGAAGAGTTCATGCGCGAGTGGCTTGCGCTCATGGAGAGTCACTCGGGGGAACGCGGTATCTTCAACCGCGGCGGTCTGCGGGAGACCTTCCCCGAGCGTCGCACAAAGATGCTGGAAGAGCGGATAGATACGATTGGCACCAACCCCTGCGGCGAAATCCTCCTCCAGCCCAAGCAATTTTGCAACCTCTCCGAGATTGTGGCGCGAGCGGAAGACACGCCGGGGAGTTTAATGCGCAAAATGAAGATCGCCACTCTCCTCGGCACCTACCAGTCAACGCTTACCAATTTTCCGTATCTCTCCAGGGAGTGGAAGGAACACTGTGAGGAGGAGCGACTCCTCGGCGTCTCTATAACCGGCCAGTGGGATTCTCCCGCCGTGCGCAAACCGGAGATGCTTAAAAAGTTGCGTGATGCGGCTGTGGTCTACAACCGCGAGTACGCAAAGCGCTTTACTGTAAGTCCTTCAACTTGCATCACCTGCACCAAGCCCTCGGGGACGCTCTCGCAGATGGTGGACTGCGCCTCTGGCATGCACCCGCGCCACGCTCCCTACTACATCCGTCGTGTGCGTATCGCCTCCACAGACGCGCTCTTCCAAATGCTCCGCGATCAGGGCGTGCCCTACCATCCGGAGGTGGGGCAGAACATGGAGACAGCAACGACCTTTGTGATTGACTTCCCGGTAAAGGCGCCGGATGCGGCGATATTCCGCGATCAGGTGCCGGCGCTTGAGCTCTTGGAGTACTGGAAGGACGTGAAAGAGAATTATACCGAGCACAATCCTTCAGTTACCATTTCGGTGGGAGATGACGAGTGGCTCAAAACGGGCAATTGGGTCTACGAGAACTGGAAGATTGTCGGTGGGCTCTCCTTCCTCCCGCGCAGTAACCACGTCTATAAATTGGCGCCGTACGAAGAGATTGACGAAAAAGCCTACCATGAGCTCTTGGAGCGCTTTGCGCACGTTGATTTCTCAAAGATTGTGACCTATGAGCGCGAGGATGGTACGGAAAATAAACGCGAACTTGCCTGCGCTAGCGGTACCTGCGAGGTGGAGCCCGTGGGCGATATTGCAGAAGAGTAGTGTTGTGGTATAATATACATTAGCTCTGCACCAGGTAGTTGCTCCGACGTAAAGTCGGGGAGGAAAGTCCGAACACTCCCTCTATCAGCCTCTAGGCAGGTAGAGGAGCACGGTAATGGGTAACGCCCATCTGTCAGTGCGAAGCACTGACCGCGGAATATCGCAGACTTGACGCAGACAGTCGCTGAAAGAATTCGTATGAATTTTTTCCGCATCGTTCTGCGTTCGTTCAGCGTATTTCTGCGGCCGCTGCTTCGCAGTGGCAAGAGGTGCGAACAGAGACGCCCATGAACCAGAGCAAAGCTCGGTTCGGGGCTGCCCGGAACTGATTTACAATCTAGTTCTGGGCGCCCGATTCGAAAGTTTCTGGGTATCCCTCCGGGATAAGGCTTACTGGTAACAGTAAGATTGAAACGGCTAAATCCTTACTCGAGTGCAAGGCCGTGTCCCGACTTCACGTCGGGAAGAGCCGCTTGAGCCTGGCGGTAACGTCAGGCCTAGATACATAACTATCCAAGACAGAATTCGGCTTATCGGTGCAGAGTAAAAAAATTAAAGAATCCGCCTTACCGGCGGATTCTTTAATTTGCTACAGCGAGAGTTTATATTTCCTGAAACTTTTTTTCGTAAGACCCGATGTTTCCGCAAAACGTTCAAGTTCACCGATATCGTAGTAACGGTAACTGTTATTCGCATCCCGACGTGCGCGCAATTTTCCCGTTCGGTCCCAGTTGCGCAGTGTTGCGGGGGAAACACCAAGTATCTCTGAAGCAACCGAAATGGTGATCCCTGCCCTTGTATCTTTATGCATAATTTGGTTTGACTATTATACCAGCGGGACTTAGAATGGGAAGCACCCATGGATTCACATGAGCACGAGCGGTTGACGGTAAAATCTTCAGAGGGGGTAGCGGCGAGCGTACTCCTTATTCTCGCGTTTATCACTCCCATTCTGTTCCTGCCAGGAACAGTACTGCCGTTTGAGATCGTTAAACGCTTTTTTGTGGGCATCGCTGTTGCTCTCGCACTCGTTTTCTGGCTTGTCTCACGCTTAAGCAAGTCACGGGTCTCTATCCCCAAGAGCTACGTATTTCTGGGCCTCGGAGGTCTTACCCTGGCAAACGCTCTCTCGGCGTTCTTTGTAGAATCGCTACAACCCATGTTCTGCAGAGTAGGCGGTAACTGCATCCCCGGCCTGTGGGCGGCAATGCGAGCGCATAGTTTTGTAGGGCTCGGGTATGAGCTTAATACACCCCTGTGGCTTGCCATCCTTAGCGTGCTCCTCTTCCTTGCTGGCGTGCTCATGAGCGACCGCAAGCGCGTGTTTTACATGTACCTGTCCATTTTTGGGTCGGCGGCGCTTGTGGTGGTCTATACCATCTTCCGCATTTTCCCAGCCCGATGGCTTGTTCAGTACGAGTGGTACCAGAATCTCCCCGTAAGCTTGGTGGGTAAGTGGAATGAACTGGGAATTTTCTTTGGGCTCACGGTTCTCGGCATTGTGGTGATGATTGATCTCCTGCGCGATGTGCGGGCGAGCGGGCTGATGCGCTTTGGCATGTATCTTCTCTTTGGACTTTCCATGCTCGGGCTTATGTTCATTAACTTCTACCCCGTGTGGGTGGCGCTCGCGCTCTTTTCAATCGTCATTTACGTGTACGCGCTTACCGCTGACCGAAGCGCCGCAGGCGATGAGGCCAAAGAACATAAAGTCTTCCATCCGTCGCTCCTGGTAGTGATAGTCGCGGTACTCTTTGTATTCGGCGGGAGCCCGCAGCAGTTCATTGGCGCAATCAGCGCCCGAGTAAACAATTATTTCGGGATTCCTCAAGTTTTTTCTCTGGAACCCCGTCCCGGATTTTCCGATACCATACAAGTCGCTGAACAGGTTCTTGGCAAGGAACCTGTGCTTGGCGTAGGGCCCAATAATTTTGACAGCGCATGGGCTCGGTACAAGCCGGCGTCGTTCAATCAGTCTCTTGCATGGAGCGTGGACTTTGAGAACGGTAACGGTTATCTCCCCAGCTTCGCGATAACCGCAGGTGTCTTAGGACTGATTTTTGTACTCATTTTTATTGCCGCAGTGCTTATTGAGGGGTGGCGCACCATGAGCAAGGTCCTGCGTGACCGGATGGCCAATCCGCTTGCGGCAATATCCTTTTTCGTCACCCTCTATTTGTGGATATTTGCCGTCATGTATACGCCGAACATTACCCTGCTGACGCTTGCCGTGCTCTCTCTGGGCACCATGATTGCGCTCTCGGTGCGTTCCGGCGCACTTGCCGAGCTTTCTCTGCACTTTGGGGCGACGCCGCGCATCACTTTTATAAGCACCCTGGTAATCATTGTGCTTATTGTTGTATCTGTGGGAGGAGGATACCTTCTCTTGGGCAGAACATGGGCGACGACGCTCTTCTTTAGAGGATTGGCAAGGGCAAATATAAACGGCGATCTGGACGCGGCTGAAACGTACATTACACAAGCAGCGGGTCTCGGGATGCGCGACCAGTATCTCCGTGCGCTCACCAACATAAGTATTTTGCGCATTAGCCGCATTGTCAGCCAGCAGGGCGTCCCAGAGCAGACGCTGCGGTCGCAGTTCCTCCAGCAGGTAGATAACGCAACCAAGTACGCACGGATGGCGTACGAGATACGTCCGCACTACTACCAAAATGTTGCGGGACTCGCGAGTGTGTTTGAAGTCCTCTCCGTATTTAAAGTTCCTGGCGCAAAAGAAGAAGCGGAAAAGCGCTATGCCGAGGTAAGCGCCGCTAATCCGGAGAGCCCTCTCGTCCCCTATCTTACCGCGCGCATGTACGCTTCACTGGGCAATACCGCTCAAGCGCAGAAGTCTCTGGAGACTGTGCTTGCCAAGAAGCCTGATTATCCCGAGGCGATACTTTTTTATTCGCAGATTGAAGCCAGCCGAGGCAATATCCGCAATGCTGCGCTCATCGCTGAACGGGCGCTTGTCTTCGCGCCCAATGATCTCGGGGTGCTCTTCCAAGCAGGATACCTTAAGTACCAGGATAAGGCCTATGAAGAGGCGCGCATTATTTTGGAGCGCGCTCGTGCACTTGCACCGAACTATTCCAATGCGAAATACTTTTTAGGGCTCACCTACGACGAACTTGGTGAGCGCGATGAAGCGATACAGGAATTTATTCAGATTGGCGAGCTTAACCCGGACAATGAGGAAGTAAAACAGATTCTCGCCAACCTTCGCGCTGGCTTGCCCGCTCTCGCTGGTATCCGCTAAATCGTGGTAAGCGCATTTTTACGCCTGCTACAGCGAGAGTGGAGCGGACTGCATCAAGCCGCCCTTCTTCTTGCGGGAGCGTCTCTCTTGTCGCAGTTTCTTGGACTCCTGCGCGACCGATTGCTCGCCGGAACCTTTGGCGCGGGGCGCGAGCTTGATATTTACTACGCCGCCTTTCGCATCCCTGACCTTCTCTACGTGACGGTTGCCTCCTTTGTTTCGGTAACCGTGCTCATTCCTGTACTCACTCGCTATCGTGGGCGCGGTAGCCGCGAGGAGGAGGGGAACTTTCTTTCCCGCGCGGGGACCGTATTTGCCTCTGCCTGCGCGGGGGTATCGCTCATCCTGTTTGCCATTATGCCGACACTTGCCGCTTTTGTTGCGCCTGGTTTTGATGCGATTGCACTGAAGGAGCTTATTTTCCTCGCACGGCTCATGCTCCTCTCGCCGCTCCTCCTGGGCCTCTCCGGTGTGCTGGGAAGTGTTACCCAGCTTGAAAAGCGCTTTGTCCTATACGCGCTTGCGCCCGTGCTCTACAATATGGGGATCATCGGGGGACTCCTCTTTCTCTTTCCAATCTTTGGGCTCCCCGGTCTTGCGCTTGGCGTGGTGTTCGGAGCGGTACTGCATCTCTCCATCCAATTTCCCGCAGTCCGGCTCGCGGGATATTCTTTCAAAGTTTCACTCCCGCGGGGAGGGGAGTGGTCTGAATTGCGCCACGTCATTGCCCTGTCTATTCCGCGGACTATCACTCTTGCCGCGCACCAGCTCTCGCTGACGGGGCTTTTTGCGCTCGCCTCACTCCTCAACGTCGGCTCTATTGCCATCTTCACGTTTGCGTGGAATCTGCAGTCGGTTCCCCTGGCATTGCTTGGCGTGAGCTACTCTGTGGCAGCGTTCCCCACGCTCTCTGAATTGCACGCACGGGGGCAGCGCGAGCAATTTGTAGGGTACATGCGCGAGGCGGCGCGGCATCTCATTTTCTGGTCCCTGCCCATTTCCGCACTCGTTATTGTCCTGCGTGCGCACATTGTGCGCGTTATCCTTGGGAGTGGCTCCTTTGACTGGATTGCCACGCGGCTTACCGCTGCAGCGCTCGCGCTTCTCTGCATTTCGCTGGTGGCGCAGAACCTCGTTCTTTTATTTGTGCGCGGTTACTACGCCTGCGAAAAAACGCGCGTGCCGCTCGTCGTCAATACGCTCTCCTCGCTCGGCATTATTGCGCTCGCACCGCTACTCGTTTTTCTCTTTACTCGCTTGCCTCTCTTCGCGCAGACTATGGAACGCCTCCTGCGCGTGGAGGGTCTGCCTGGCACCTCGGCGCTCATGATACCGCTCGCTTTTACCATCGGACTCATCATTAACGTGGTGATTATCTGGCGCCTGTTTGAACGCGATTACGGGAAGTTTCTTTCAACGATTTATGATACGCTCTACCAATCGCTTGCTGCCGCACTTCTCATCGGCACTACCGCGTATTATACGCTGATTGCCGTTGCCGGGTTCTTTAATACAGGGACTTTTCTGGGTATTGCGCTCCAGGGGCTCTTGGCGGCGCTCTTTGGAATTGCCGCCGGGGTGATACTCCTCATTGTTTTTGACAGCCGTGAGCTTTCCGAGCTCATGGCGGCGCTTAAGAAGAAAGCTCCCCGCCGCAAGCTCGTGCTCCCCGAACCGGAAGGATTATAGTAGACTACACGGATGTTGTCCCGAATACGCAATTTCAGCATTATTGCCCATATTGACCACGGCAAATCCACGCTTGCCGACCGCATGCTTGAGCTCACGGGGACTGTGGAAAAGCGCAAAATGCACGATCAGGTCTTGGACCGGATGGAGCTGGAGCAGGAGCGCGGCATCACAATAAAGATGCAACCTGTGCAGATGAGGTATCATCTGCACCGCGGAAAGGACGCCGACAGTACGCGGAATGACGCGGAAAAGGAGGAGAATGCGGAAGAAGAGCTGTTGTATAAAGATTTAAGCTACAAAATCCGCGGTGTGCTGTTTGCCGTGAGAAAAAATCTTGGTCTCGGGCACAAAGAGCAGGTCTATCATAGTGCGCTTGAAATCGAATTTAAGAAAGCAGGGCTGCCATTTGAGAGCAAAAAGAATATTCCTATCCGTTACGACAGCATTAAAATAGGTACGTACCAGCCAGATTTTGTAATTGACAATAAGATACTCATAGAACTCAAGGCTCTTCCAGAAATCGGCAGACCGCAAATTGAACAGGTCTGGTCGTATTTGAAGGGCTGTGAGTATACGCTTGCGCTCTTAGCAAATTATGGATCGCGAGACCTCGAGATTAAAAGAATTGTGTACGATACTGCCCGAAATTCTTCTGCGTTGTCTGCGTTAAGTCAGCGAATGTCTGCGCAAGTTGAGGATGAGTGCATCCTCAACTTGATTGATACGCCAGGACACATAGATTTTTCCTATGAGGTCTCGCGGGCGCTTACGGCCGTTGAAGGCGTGATCTTGGTCGTAGACGCAAGTCAGGGGGTGCAGGCGCAAACTTTCACGGTGCTCCACCAGGCCGAGGAGTTGGGACTTACCATTATCCCCGTCGTCAATAAAATTGACCTCCCTATTGCCCGCACCGCGGAGGTGAAGGAGGAGGTTGCTACACTCCTCAAGGTCTCCAAGGGTTCAATCCTTGAGGTCTCGGGAAAGACAGGAGAGGGGGTAGACGCGCTCCTTGAGGCGGTGGTAAGGCGAATTCCGCCGCCGCGCGAGACCTTTGAGGGGACAAAGAGCGCGCGTGCGCTCGTGTTTGATTTTGAATACTCTACACACCGCGGGGTCTCGGTGTACGTGCGCGTGCTGGATGGCACACTCCGCGCGGGCGCAGAGCTCATTCTGACCGCCACAGGGGAAAGGTTTACCGCAAGCGAGGTAGGAATCTTTACGCCGGATCAAAAAACGGCTCCCGAGCTCGGCCCCGGAGCAATTGGTTACATTGTTACCGGCATCAAACAGGCGGGAGAAGCACGCGTTGGCGACACAGTAACTTTGCGCGCGCATCCGCTACCGCCCCTGCCAGGGTACCGGCAGCCCAAGCCTGTGGTGTGGGCAAGCATCTATCCCGAGAACCAACTTGCCCGACCGAGCGACCTCGGTCGTTCGGGCGGGGATGATTTTACGCTGCTGCGCCAAGCGCTCACACGCCTGCGCCTCTCCGACGCGGCGCTCACCTTTGAAGAGGAGTCAAGCGGAACACTTGGGCGCGGTTTCCGCTGTGGCTTTCTCGGCATGCTTCACCTTGAGATTGTCACCGAGCGTCTGCGGAGGGAATTTAGACTTACGCTCATTGTGGCAACGCCGACCATCAGCTACCGTGTGCTGTGGAAAGACGGGCATACCGATACAGTGTACTCGCCGTCGCGTTTCCCTGACGAGAGCGCTGTCTCCCTTATTCATGAACCGTGGGTCTCCGTGCGCATCATTACACCGCCGGATTATCTTGGCGCGCTCGTCACTCTCCTCTATGAGCATGAAGCCGAGATGGGGGAGACGCAGAGTTTTGGCGAATCACGCGTTGCGCTCTCGGTAGCCATGCCTCTCCGCGAGCTGATGCGCAATTTTTTTGACGCGCTCAAGAGCGCAAGTAGCGGCTACGCGTCACTGTCTTATGAGTATGAGGCCGAGCGCCCTGCCGATGTGGTGCGTCTGGATATCCTCGTCAACGAGGAGCTGGTGCCGGCATTCTCCCGTGTGGTATCGCATCGCCGGGTGCAAGAAGAGGCCGAGCGCGCCGCCGCTCGCCTTAAAAGCCTCCTGCCGCCCCAGTTGATTGTGATTAAAATTCAAGCACGGGCGCTCGGCCGCATCCTAGCGGCCGAGCGCATTGCTGCTCTGCGCAAGGACGTGACCGGCTACCTCTACGGCGGCGATATCACGCGCAAAATGAAGCTTCGCGAGAAGCAGAAAAAGGGCAAAAAGAAAATGCAAAAACTGGGAAAGATATCCATCCCCAGCCAGGTCTTTTTGCAAATGGTGCGGCAGGGCGGGAGCTAAGAGGTGAGCGCCGGGGCTGCATAAAGGAGCACCATAGAGAGTGCGGTCAAAAAGACGAGTACCGCCCAGATAAGCTGCATCTTTTTCCGGTGCTTGCTTCCAAACATTCACTTCACTATACTCGTACTATGCGTGAATTTCAAGCAAGGCGGAACACATTGCGGGCAGTGCTTTATTCGCGGGCAGTGCTCCTCATCCTGGCGGCTTGCGTAGTATTTATCAGTTTCTCGGTCTACAATATCTATCAAAAGAGCCGCTATGCCGAGGCAAACCGTCGTGAGGCAGAAGCGCAGCTTGCTACGCTTAAAACGCGTAAGGAAAGGCTACGGGCAGATATCAAACGGCTGGGGACGCAGGAGGGGATTGAGACAGAGCTGCGCGGGCGCTTCCCTATTGCTGCGCCCGGTGAGGGGGTGATACAGATTGTGGAGACAGAGGGGGTGATGGCTACGACAAGCCAGCCAATAGAGCCAGCGCCGAAAAGCTCTTTTTGGAGGAGGTTCTTTTAAGCAAGCGGGATTAGTTTAGTGGCAGAATGGCTGCTTCCCAAGCAGCAGGCACGAGTCCGATTCTCGTATCTCGCACCAATACAGAACTCAACGGCTTCTTCAAAACCTTTAAGTTCTATTCTGGTGTCTCTATTGTACCAAGCTCGCACCTATTTTCAAAACAAATGATGTGCCACGCGCGCGGAGCGCGCGACATCATTTATTTTGAAAATAGGTTCTAACTTGGTCAAATAAAAACACAATTTTGCCATTCTGGTAGCAGTCTGATGAACTTGTTTATGCAGGCTTGTTTTGTTAGTATATAAACAATATGTCCCTACACCGAAAAAAGTATCAAAATGCAGTCCTGTACTTATGTCAGAAGTTAAAAGGCGAGATACGCGGCAAGAAAAAACTAGCAAAATTACTCTATTTTGCTGATTTTGATTTGTATGAGAAAAGCCAAAAATCAATAACCGGTGATGTTTACCGCGCACTCCCAATGGGACCCGTACCATCAACATTGGAAGAAATCACAGCTGAAATGACGAAAAAGAAAATGCTTGGTGTTGAGCGTGTCGAAGAACGGGAAGGATACAATCCCACAGAGGTATATAAGTGCCTCACCGAACCAGATCTTTCTGTTTTTGACGACGAAGAAAAGAAAATGCTTGATCGGGTTGTTGTCAAATATGGTCATCTTAATGGCAAACAATTAGAAGAATTATCTCACGCTGAAGCGCCATATATCGGTACAGAGTTGCGAAAAGAAATTCCATACGAACTTGCTTTCTATCGCGGTACAGATTTTAGTGAACTATGATTCAATTTTTGTACCACGACAGTATTCAAAAAGAAATCGCCGTTCTTGAGCGGCGATTTCATACTATACACGGTGGTTTGTCTGCGTTTGAGAGATTATGTGAGGTACAATTTAATCCGACAAATCCGCGGCAAGTAATTGCGCCAGCTAAACTACACCGCATTACACAAAATGATATTTGGACCCTTTGGAAAACTGAACTTATTGTGCCTAACTCGGGTTTGCGACCAAACCAATGGCCACGAATGTGGTTTGTGGTTAAGGGTGCCATCATCGCATTCTTGTGTATATTCTCGCATGTTGATAATTACAACGACGAGGACATAAATCGCCTTGCATTGTCGCGGGTGTCGGATTTTTTTTAATAAAGACAGTCGCCTTTTTATCTGAACTTTATCTTCCGAGCGGCGAAGATGACCATTTTGAGCAGGAGCCAGCCGTGGCTGAAACGGCTGATGTTGGTGCTCCCGTAAGTCCGCTCCTTGTAGTGGACGGGGAGGTCAACAATCTTTTTATTGAGTTTTGCCGCGCCAAAGAGGAGATCAAAATCGCCGAAGGGGTCAAAATCGCCGAAGAAGGAGCGTCCCGCAATAATATCCGCGTAATCTGCGCGCCAGAGCACCTTGGTGCCGCAGAGCGTATCCTTGAGCCTCTGCCCGAGTATCCAGCTGAAGAGAATCCCAAAACATTTATTGGCAATAAAGTTGAGTAGGCGCATGGACTCTTTCTCCATGGGATACACAAGACGCGAGCCGTTGATGAACTCACCGCGGCTCTCCGTAATCGCGCTGTAGAAGCGCTGGATCTCACTTGCCGGCACTGTCATATCGGCATCATATATCATAAGCACATCTCCCGTAGCCATCGCAAAGCCCTTGCGCACCGCATCTCCCTTCCCTCGGCCACTCTGGACGCTCCAGAGGAGCCGTTGAGACCCTCGGTATTTGGCAACGCGCTTTTCAATTTCTGCGCGGGTATGGTCGCTCGAGTTGCCTTCAATGAAGATGAGCTCGGTAAAAGCGCCAAGCGCGGGGAGCTCGTCAATAATGCGCTGTATGGTCCCTGCTTCGTTGCGAGCGGGGATAACAATGCTCACTGATGGGTTATGAGCTCTGTGATTGAGCGTTGGGCGAGAACGGGCAACAAAGTAATTGACAAGACAGAGCCTGTTAATGAGCGGAATTTGCGCAATGTAGCGATTGAGAAGCGCGGAGAGAAGCGGTACGTACACCGGCAGAAGGAGCTTGCGGCCCATGGTAACCACCTCAAAATCAGCAAGGGTGAGGAAGTTTACAATATCTCCGGCGGAAAGCCAATTCTGCTCGCTGTTGGGTGAACGGAGTTTGAGGAAGGAGGCAAGACGCAGAATTGGCTCCCAGAGCGCGCTGTATTGGGTGATAATAAGGCGGCTCTCGGGCAGGGTGAGACCTCGAATGCTTATGAGCAGGGCCTGTACGTCGTAAACGCGGCCGAGCACATCAGAGAGAATGATGTAGTCATAGGCGCCGGTAGAGAGCGCAATCCTGCCCTCGTCCTCCACCTCCACGCGCAAGATCCGCTTGCCCCCTGGTACGAGGAAGGAGATAAAGTCTTCAATATAACGGTGGTAAGTCTTCCCGTAGCCCGATTTCATGCTCCGTTAGTATACGGTATACTCTTAAAAAGGCCAATGTTTAAACGAACCAAGGAGAATTTTGTCTGCGAGCGCTGTGGAGAGTCTGTCACGGGGGATGGCTATACCAACCATTGCCCTTTGTGCCTCTACAGTAAGCATGTGGACATATACCCGGGAGATAGGGCAGAGAGCTGTAACGGGCTTATGATGCCGATACGACTGGAAAGAAAACGTGACGGCTTTGTGATTGTGCACCAATGCGGGCGCTGTGGAGAAGAGCGGAGCGTCAAGGCGCGCCCGGAGGATACCCTCTCTGTTTTATTGGACTTACCTTGAGCCTGTTGAAGGATTGACTGGTATGCTACAATAGAGACATTAAAAGCGTTAAGCGCCTTTTTTATGCACACGGTTGAGATGTACACCACGCCGACTTGCCACTTTTGCCACGCGGCAAAGGAGTACTTTACGGGAAAAGGGCTCTCTTTTACCGAGTACGATGTCCAGAGCAATCTTGAGAAGCGCAAGGAGATGATTGAAAAGACGGGCCAGCTGGGGGTCCCAGTTATCGTCATTGACAAAGTGGAGGTGGTTATCGGCTTTGACCAGCCGACGCTCGCGCGTCTGCTTGGAGTCTAAGTACGACTCGTACTGTTCATGGTATAGTGGGAGCTAGGCCGCCGTAGTTCAAGGGACAGAACAAGGGACTCCTAAGCCCTAGATACAGGTTCGATTCCTGTCGGTGGCGTTTTGCGTAAAATCTTTTGTTTGCTATTCTAACTCTGGAAAGACCTTTAGAAAGGAGAGAATAGCAATGGGCAAGCCAGTTCTTGCAGTAGATATCGGAGGAGTCATTAAAGACAGCGGGTATCTGACCGGCGTGGTTCCCAAGTCAATGGAGAGTCTCAAAAACCTTAAGGCGGCGGGCATCTTTGAGAACATTTATTTAATCTCACAGTGTTGGACGCCTTTAAGGAAGCTCGCATTCTGGTGGCTCACCCGCCATAACTTCTGGGACATCACCGGTATTTCGCTGGAGGACGTACGGTTCTGCAACTGGGGAAGTACCAAGGCCTGGCATGCGGAGGACCTGGGCATTACGCACTTTGTGGATGATAGACCGGATCTTTTGGTTATGATGCCATCATCGGTCTCCCACTGCTTCCTCTTTGGAGGATCGTACCGTAGCAACGGGCTCCCAAAACGCCTTACACACGTCTCGGACTGGGATGAACTCTACCAGGAGCTTATGAAAGCCCCGCCGTGATGCGAACGGGGCTTTTCTTTGCCTCCTCTTCTGTTATGATTATGTGATGGATGGAGAAATGCGCGAGCATATCAGCGAGACGCTTGAATTGACGCAGGACAACAATCGCATCCTGCACTCTATGCGGCGCGCGCGCCGGTGGGCTCTCGCGTGGAGCGTCATCAAATGGATAGTCATCATCAGCTCGTCAGTGGGGATCTATTACTACTACCAGCCGCAAATTGAAAATATTATGGAACTCTGGCAGACTGTCTCTGCGATGTTGGAGAGCGCCAAAGACCAGCTTAACGCGGTCAACAGCGCATTTACGCCTAGATAATCTTGTGTCGAGAGCCGGGCTCGAACCGGCGACCCTTCGCTCTTCAGGCGAATGCTCTACCAACTGAGCTATCTCGACGCAGGGCAATTCTACCTCTTCTAATTTTCTTATTCAACCTATCCAATTCTTACCTTGAGCTTTTGGGTTTTGTCTTTATTTAACTTAGGCAAGCGAATCGTGAGGAGACCGTGGCGCTCTACTGCCTCTGCTTCCTCCGGCTCAACCTCCTGCGGCAGGGCAATAGTTCGCTCAAAGGAGCCCCAGGAGAGCTCGCGGAAAAAGTAGCTGTCTTCCACCACTTGCTTTTGCTCGCTGCGCTTGCCGCTGATAGTCACTGATTCCCGCGTGATGTTGACATCCAGGTCCTCCGGTTTTACCCCCGAGACAAAGGCATGCACAATAATCTCATTTGGCGTTTGATAGAGATCAATCCCGAGGTCGCTCACATCTTCAGAGCGCTCCCAACCGGTTGTTGGCGCCTCGTTGCGCGCATCATCATCAACGTCCCGCTGCGCATCATCTTCAAGGGCGATGCTTCCCGTGAGCCGTTCAAAAAATGATCGTCGCCGTTTAAACATAGTATGGATGAATTCGTTTTACCCGTTCAAAAAGTAAGATGACGAAGGCGGCAATAACCCAGAAGTATGCAAAGGTAACGAGTATCTCTCCGCCACTAGACTTTATTATAAGCGAGTTAAAGATAGTGTGCAATACCGTAGCGGTGATAAGTCCAAGGAGAGTCGCATAGACCCGTTCAGCCACGCCACGGTAGAAGGCGAGCGCGATGATGCCGCCGGCAATGCCGGAGGCGATGGGGTGAAGTATGTTGGCGCCGAGGAAGCGGAGGTTGCCCCCGATGAGGAACTCGTGGAAAGCGGCTCCGCCTAACTGATTGTCAATGAGAAAAAAGAGATTCTCCGCGGCGGCAAAGCCGAGCGCCGCGGTCATGAGGTAAATCATGGAATCAATGGGTTCGTCGTAGCTCTTGGTGCGCTCCGCGGTGAAGAGCGCCGCAGAGTACTTCATGGTCTCTTCAATGAGCGCCCAGGCGGCAAAGAGGCTTATCCCAGCGCTCATGCCCAGCGTGTCACGCACATATTTTTCCAGGAAAAATGCGGGAATGGTGGCGAGTCCCCCGGCAATAAAGGTCCCAACAATGAGCTTGCGCGGCTCTGGCCGCGCCTTGTCCTCCTTGAGCCAGAACCACAGCCACAACAACGCCGGCACGATACTGCCGATAATAAAGATTACGATAGTGGGGATTGAGAAGTATTCGGCCATGGAGTAATCATCAAAAGCGCCTCACGGTATCCAACAGACGCCCGGAGCTTACCCGGCATCATCTGCCAGAGCGTCTCGGTAATGAATGGCATGAAGGGGTGCAAGAGTATCAGAGACTTCGTGAGAATGGAGAGGAGCGCAAAAAGAGTGGACTGACGAGTGTCGCTATCTTCTTTAAGTCGCGCCTTACTCTCTTCAATTATTGTATCAGCAAACGTGTGCCAAAAATAGTGGTAGAGTTTCTCTCCCGCCAGGTGAAAGCGGAACTCATTGAGGTCCACGGTCACATCCTCCGCAAGGGTGGAAAACTCTTTGAGCCGCGCCGCATCGCCCTCGGTGAGCACGGGGCGCTCCGTGAATTCTATCTCATCTGCCCGCTCAAGCACAAAGCGAGCAACATTCCATATCTTGTTTGCAAAGTGCTTGTAGCCCTTGATTTTTGTCTCCGAGAGCGCCGAATCAGCCCCCGGGGTGTTGCCGATAATGAGCCCCATGCGCAGGGCGTCAGTGCCGTACCGGGTGAGGAGCTCAATAGGATTGACCACATTACCCTTGCTCTTGCTCATTTTCTGCCGTGAGACGTCGCGCACCAGCCCGTGGAGGTATACGTGGCGGAAAGGTACCTTACCTGTACGGTAGAGCCCGAGCATAATCATCCGCGCTACCCAAAAAAAGAGGATGTCGTATGCGGTCTCTAGAACTGCAGTTGGATAGAAGGTTTTAAAATCCTCACCATCGGGATACCCGAGTGTTGCAAATGGCCATTGTCCGGAGGAGAACCATGTGTCAAAGGTATCAGGGTCTGGAGTGAGCGTGGCGCCGCAGATGGGGCACTTTGTTTGTGTAATGTCAGCTGTACCGTAGTCGCACGCACCGCACACACGAGCGGGGATGGGGATACCCCAGGCAATTTGTCGGGAGATATTCCAGTCACGGATACCGTAGAGCCAATTATTGAAGACCTTTTCAGAATACTCGGGGAGGATGGTCACTTTTTTTGTACGCACCGCCTCCAGCGCCTGCGCGGCGAGCGGCTCCATCCTTACAAACCACTGCGGGAGAACGCGTGGCTCCAGTGTCTTGCCACATTTGTAACAGGTGCTGATGCTATGCTCGTAGCTCTCGGTTTTGATGAGGAGACCCATCTCTGTGAGATCCTTTGCAACAACCTCGCGCGCCTCCAAAATCTTCATCCCCGCGTACTTACCACACCTCTCGTTGAGTTTGCCATACTGATCAATCACTTCTACAGCAGGGAGCGAATATTTCAAGCCCATTTCAAAGTCATTGGGGTCATGCGCGGGAGTGATTTTGAGCGCGCCAGTTCCAAAGTCCGGGTCAACTGCTTCATCAGTAATCACTTTCAGATACATGGAGCCGATAGGAGTCGTGACGGCAATGCTTGTGTCGATGAACTCTGTATAGCGTGTATCCTCCGGATGCACCGCAACGGCAACATCGCCGAACATAGTTTCAGGGCGCACTGTGGCGACGGTAAGAGGACCGTAGCTAATATAGTACAGTGTATCTGTTTGCGTTTTGGCTGCAGTTTCCAGATCCGAGAGAGATGTCTGGTGCCTGGTGCACCAATTAACCATGCGTTTTCCCCGGTACACAAGTCCGTCATCAAAGAGCTTGCGGAAGGTCCCATAGACAACTTCTACAATGTCGGGATCCAGGGTAAATTTTTCTCGCGACCAGTCGCAAGAAGCGCCGAGGGCGCGAACCTCTGTCTCCATGAAGCGTTTGTTCTCGTTCGTAAAGGCGAGTATCTCTTGGTAGAGCTCCTCACGCTCCATGCTAAAGCGCGAACGGCCATCCTTTTCTATTTTTTTTTCGTAGACCACCTGGGTTTCAAAACCTGCATGGTCGGCGCCGGGGAGGAAGAGCGTCTTATCTCCTGCCATGCGTCGATAGCGGATCATAATGTCCTGTAGGGTTGTGGCAAGCGCGTGCCCCACATGGAGGTGCCCATTGGCATTGGGAGGTGGCATAAGAATTGTATAGGCCTTCTCACGCTTCCCTGTTAGATTCTCTGGCTGGAAAAAGCCGCTCTCTTCCCAGAGGCGGTAGATGTGTTCTTCATGCTCGCTCGGCTGGTAGGGCTTCTTCAACCTTTCGTCCATGAGTCACATAATAACACAGTGCGCTCAAAAGTTGGGTTTGTCCTATAGGATATATAAAAGACAGAGAATGTGCTATAGAGTGGGTTTAAGATAAAGGACAATGACCGATTGATTAAGGTGAGCAGTGTTTGTCCTTTATGAAAAAGACAGAGAATCTTGACATGAGTAGATATTTCACATAACAATAGCAGTAGAAAGTAGTAAGTCACATACCTCTAAGTGGCACTCATTGAGGCCTTGGTCGAATTACGTTAATGGGGGTATTGTGAAAAATGATCTTTTATTATCAGCAGTATTTATTCGCAATAATTAAGAGTTATGAATAGAAAAATACTTTTTTCGTTGGCAATGATTGTATTTGCGGCCGCGGTTGTTATAGGCGCCACGGGAGCTTTTTTCAGTGATACCGAGACATCAAGCGGTAACACCTTCACCGCCGGCGCGATTGATTTGACGATTGATAACACCAGTTATGTGACCTCGACAACAACAGGGTTGCTTGTGGCAAGCCCTTCAACTACATGGGGGCTCTCTAACCTGACTAACCAGCTCTTCTTCAATTTCACTGACCTTAAGCCGGGTGATGAGGGGGAGGATACTATTTCACTCCATGTGGACAACAACGACGCGTACGCTTGTATGGATGTCACACTTACCGGTACACCAGAAAATTCAATTACTGAACCGGAATCAGCGGTTGATACAACAGCCGGCTCAAATGAAGGAGAGCTTCAAAATGCTCTCAAATTCGCATTCTGGGCTGATGATGGAGATAATGTGTACGAGGTAGGGGAGACTATCTTCAAAGAAGGTAGTGCAGCAAATCTCTTTGTCGCAGATAATGCAAAGTGGGCGCTTGCTGACTCACAGACAAATATCTGGGGAGGCGCGGTAGCTCCATTACCTGGTAATAGCGTTCGCTATATTGCAAAGTACTGGTGCTTTGGTGACTTAAGTGCAACTCCTCTTACACAAGACAATGCAAGCAGTACAAACCCGCTCACACGTCCTGGCACTGGCTTTTCCTGTAGTGGCGTCAACTCTGATAACTCAACGCAAACTGACGGTATTACCGCGGATGTGACTTTTGAGGCAGTGCAATCACGAAACAACAGCAGCTTTGTGTGTAATCAGACATAGCAATAAACCAGATTATCAACCCACTGAAACGATATGAGTAAAAATAAAATACTGTTGAGCGTTGGTACCCTTGTGGTGGCAGTTGCGATTGTTGCCGGAGGCACGATTGCCTTCTACAACGACACCGAAACCTCCGCGGGGAACATCTTCACCGCGGGGTCAATTGACCTCAAGGTGGATCACCTTAAGCAGACCTACAACGGTGTGGACTGCGAAACCTGCAATGTGACGATTGTGAGCGATACGACTAACATCGTGACCGCAAAAAATGGCGTGCCGATCGCGACCACACCAGCGGTTGCGGTGACGCAGATACCGGGTGCATGGACAGCAAGCATCCCAGGCGCAACATGGATATGGGCGACTGACCCGGTACTCCCTGAAGATGCGACGACTGACGTTACCTACACCTTTGAGAAGTCGTTTGACTGGAATGGACCAATCCCTAGCGCGACGATTACCTTTAGTGTCGCGGCTGATAATCACTACGAAGTCTACGTCAACAACCACTTAGTTGCGGCTGACGTGAATGACAATAACTTCGCTGTTGCCGATACCCTGTCGCCAGCCCTCATAACCCCGTGGCTTATATCGGGCGCCAACACAATTAAGTTTGTGGTGAAGAATAAGGGTGTGCCTGGCGGCACGCCAGAGAACAACCCTGCAGGACTCCTCTACAAGCTAACGATTGACGGCAATTGCAGTAGCGAGTACTTCCAGCAGAACTTCCAGAGTCAGTGCAAACTCTGGCAGGAGAAGGACCTCGGCACAGGCGACCGCTTCTTCAAATTTGACGACATCAAGCCGGCTGACTGGGGCACCAACGTCATTTCACTCCATGTGTCCGATAATGATGCCTACGCATGCTTGATTGCAAACAATAAGGATGACCAAGAGAACTCTCTTCTTGAGACGGAAACGGAGGCAGGTGATGCGGCAGGGCAAGGCAACCCCCTAGGGTTTGGTGAGCTCTCAAGTTTCATCAACGTCTTCACTTGGTCAGACACTGATGGAGATGGCCAGTATGACACTGGTGAAAGCTCATTGGGATCCGTTGGCCCTCTCTCATCACTGGCGAGCATTATGAGTATGGATTCGCAAAATCATGAGTATCTCACCGCAACCACTACCAAGAACATTGGCTTGGCGTGGTGCGCAGGGACGCTTACTCCAAACCAGGGAGGAGCATTCTCCTGTAACGGTGCAGGGATGCTAAACACTGCGCAGTCCGACTCATTCTCGGCAAACTTGACTGCCTACGCAGAGCAGGTTCGTAACAACGGGGCCTTTCAGTGTTCAGGAGTTACGCTTCCACCGATCTAAATCCCGTTTCTCCTCTGACGCCGTCCCGTCCGCCGCGGCGGACGGGATCCGCCAGGGTGTAAACCCTGCGAGGTATGGTTATGGTTGAGAAACTATTTTCCGTTGCATACTACATTTTTATCGCGGCGCTTGCGACGCTGGGACTCCTTCTTGTCGCGGCGCTCTTTCCCATTGAGGGGAACATCCAAATCAAAATTGTGAAGTCCGGCTCCATGGAACCCACAATCCGCACGGGGAGCATTGTGGTGGTAAAACCCCACACAAGCTACGCACAAGGCGACATCATTACCTTTGGCCCCGATACAAAAAAAGAAGTTCCCATTACGCACCGCATTGTCGGGATACAAGGGGATGGTGCGCAGATACGCTTCCTGACCAAGGGAGACGCTAACGAGGATGCGGATATTAAGGATATTGCCCCCCGTGAAGTCATCGGGAAGGCGCTCTTCTCCGTACCCTACCTCGGCTATGTGATTGACTTTGCGCGCAAACCTCTCGGCTTCTTTCTTCTCATTATTGTTCCTGCCTGCATTGTTATTGTGGACGAGCTGGTAACGATTTGGAAAGAGCTCCGCGGAGGGAGAGAAAAAAACAGAGACTCATGAGACCTAAAAAATACTACAAAACTATCGCAGTCATAGTTGCGCTTGCGCTCAACGCAACCGGTCTAGCTAGTGTGGGAGAAACTATTGGGAATTATCTGGATACTGAAAGCTCCTCTGGAAATGCGCTTCTTGCCACCTCACTTGATATGACGCTCGCAACAACGAGCTGGAACACCGCGCCGCAAGAGCTTGATATGGGACGCGGCTCAAGCACGAGCCGCACAGTGACCATCGGTTCCGCCGGGGACATCAGTTTTGATTACACGTTTGTGTACCGCGAGGATACTGAAGCAAGCAACCCCGCGCTTTGTTCCGCGCTTATTCTTATCGCGGAAAAAAATGGCGCGACGCAGTACGAGGGGCCGCTTGCGTCCTTCACCCTCGCGACAAGTTCTATACGTGATACGGAAGACAGCTGGGACTTCACTATCACTATTCCCGAGGATGCTCCCGACTCTCTTGAAGACAGTAGTTGTCTGTGGAGTTTTGCGGCGATAAGTTCCCAGCCGGGCTTTGCGGCAGGGGAAGCTTATCACGATGAAGAGGAGTTTGAGAATCTGATTGAAACCGGTTCATGGAATAGCCCTGCGCATTCGCGCGAGTCCATTGGCGCGATAGAGGACGCCCGTGTGGACGAGGAGCACCCAGGAACAAATTACGGCAACAGCGGGACCCTAGAGGTAGAGTCACAAGAGGATAAAAATCAGCGCAGTTTCTTCAAGTTTGCAATCCCGCTGCCCTCCGGCACACTCATCTCTGATGCGACGCTGAATATCTTTATGACCGATGCCCCCGGCCTTTCTCGCGTCTATGATCTTGCGGCGGCGGCATCCGGATGGAGTGAAGGATCTATTGACTGGGCAACACAGCCGGGGGCGCTCCTCACTGCAACAAATTCTGCGATGACGGGAACAGCGAATAATATATGGATGCAATTTTCTGTGGGGGCTGACGTTTCTGCCTTTGTGTCAGGGTCGCTTGCCAATAATGGCTGGCGCTTAAGCGACAGAGAAGAAAACTCTAGCTCTTCTCCGCGGGCAAGCTTTGCATCAAGCGAATATGACGCACATCCGGAACTGCGCCCCTACCTTGACGTTACCTTCACACCGCCTTCCGTGGCGACTGATCATTTGGTCATTAACGAAGTCTACTACGCAGTCGCCCCAGGCCGCGGCTCTGATACTAATAATGAGTGGATTGAGCTTTACAATCCGACAGAGGTTCCTGTTGATATTACGGGGTGGGAGATTTGTGATAACGCAGGATGTGACACCATTACGGCTTCCACAACAATCCCTGCACATGAGTTTGCGGTGATTGCTAATAGCTCAAGTACATGGTTAGTACAGTGGCCAGAAATTTCATCTACTTCGGCAGTCACTATTGCACTTGGGACAAAACTCGGCAGTAACGGTCTAAGTGATGTTGGAGATAGGGTAGAATTGCGCGATGCGGATAGCGCTCTCGTTGACGCAATGAGCTATGGTACTGATACCACCTATTTCTCACTCCCCGGAGACCGGCAGGGCGACTCACTCGCGCGTGTAGTGAAGGGCTATGATACCGATACAGCAAGCGATTTCATTATCAATGCCGCTCCAAATCCGGGCACCAACCCCTCTGCCTCCGGCAGGGAAGTGATGCGCTTTACTGCAGATGGAGTGCTGGTGGCCGATGCCCAAGAAGGATTCCCTGACACATCGATGGCGGTGCTCACGTCATTTGTAGAAGAAAATGCAGAAAATGATATTGTGAAAACGGAGGATAGCGCACTGGTGCCGCAGGTAAGTATCCCTGAACCGCTCATGGTAGAAACGGCAACGAGTACTACTACCTCAAGCGAAGAGAGCATCGTCATTATCCCCGGTCCGCCTTCCGAAGAGATTGATTTTCCTCCAGCAGGAGAGGATACCGCAACAAGCACCGAGACGCTGGATCTTCCTACGGAGACGGCGACAACCACTGAAATACACGATGAACCAGAGCTGGAAGGGGAAGCTGGCGGAGCAGATGAAGAGCAGGAACCGCCTGTAGAAAATCCAGAGGAGCCTCTGGACACAGAGGACTCTCCTCTGGAAGGAGTCACGGAAGAAGTAACAGAGACTACTGCTGGAGAGGATACAATTATTAAAGAAGTCCCTGTCATAATCCCAGAAAAACAAGGAGAACCAAACAATGAATAAATCCAACACAACTCTGTTTGCATTCTGTGCGCTTCTCGCATTTGTACCGTTTGCGCGAGCAGGAGCGGGAACGCGCCTACAAGTAGATTTTGAAACATCGCCGCTCTTCTCTGAAGCAAGCTTTATGCCTGGGGATACAGTGATACGCTCTGCAACCACCACAAACCTTACTGCGGAATCTATGCCCATTGCGGTTAAGGCGGCGAATATAAACAATGCAGATGGTCTTGGCGACACGATGCGCATTACCATCTCGCAAGGCGAAACGATTCTCTATACTGATACGCTTACCCATTTTTTGAACGAGTCGCTCGTTCCGCTCGGGACGCTCGAGAATGGCGCTCTTGCACGGTACGATTTTTCTGTGCGTTTTGCTCCAGAAACAGGTAATCCCTATCAAAAAAAGAGCGTCAGCTTTGATATTCTCATTGGCATCTCTGGCGATGGCACCGTTGACGAGGGATGTACGCAGGACTGTGGCGGAGGAGGCAGTAGTGGAGGGAGTTCGGGTGGCAGCAGCGGTGGTGGTCCTACCCCCTCTCTGCTCACAGGGCAGGGCGGGAGCGAAGGATTCCCCGATACTCTTGGAGAGATTCTCGGCGCTTTTACCCGTCGTGTCATACCGAAAGTTTCTGCTCCCGTCTTGGAGGATGTGACGGCTTCAGGTACTCCGACCACCACCTCTTCACAAGTTGCATCAGTATTCCCGGTGCTCAATGAGGTACTCGGCGCACGGGGAACCTGCTTTGCGTACTGGCTCATCATCGTTATTGCAATCTGGATACTGTGGTTTATTTACAGAACGTGGAATAATAATTGGGAGCGTTTGCCGCAGCGGATTACAAAACAGGAGTTTATTGAAAAGCGGACATACTTTTTTATCATCGGGCTCGTTACCGCAATTCTTATCGCATATCTCATCTCGTACCTCTGTGTAATCCCGCCACTCGCGTTTGTGCTCGCGCTTTTTATTATTTGGTTTTTTATCAATCATGCCTCTTCCCAAAACTCACACAACCAGCAAGACTCTACCCACGCGCCGTAATACCCACCCCCAGACGCGGGCCTTTGCCCTTGCACTTGTTGTCGTGCTCGGTCTTGTTGTCATAGGCGTGTCGATTACATCTCGCGCGCCGCAATTGGGCACGGTAGCAGCCGGCAGACTCATAACGCTTGCGAACGAGTACCGCAGTGTGGATGGGACGCCGGCCCTTGTTGAAAATCCACTTCTTAAAAGCGCCGCGGAAGCAAAGGCGCATGATATGGCGGCGCGTGGTTACTTTTCCCACCGAACACCGGAGGGCAATGACTCGTGGGTTTTTCTTGACCGTGCGGGGTACGTGTATACCGTTGCCGGTGAAAACTTGGCGGTAAACTTCACCGAGAGCAACACGGTAACAGATGCGTGGGTGCGTTCACCGACACATAGAGCCAACATCACTAATCCCGAGTTTACCAACATTGGTGTGGGCACGGCGCAAGGTGTCTATAAAGGCCGCGAGGCAATGTATGTAGTGCAATTCTTTGCGCGGCCGGCCGCCCCTCGTTAGAGTGAGAGTGTGCCATGAGCTTCTAAGTCCGCCGCAGACGGCTCGTTGGCGTGCAGATATCCCGCCGCGGCGATCATAGCGGCATTATCGCCCGTGTACTCTGACAGAGGCAGGAGGAGGGGGATGCCGGACTCCTCTGCGAGCATAGAGAGCGCGGCGCGCAGTTTTGTGTTTGCCGCGACGCCGCCGCCGACAATGAGGGAGCGCGCCGCGGTATGTTCAAGCGCCTTTTTTGTTTTAGCTATGAGCACATCCACCACGGCCTCTTCAAATTCATGCGCGAGCGCGGCGCGCAGGGGCTCCCGCGAGAGGAGCTCCGGCCGCTCGCGCGTGGCGTAGAGCACAGCAGTCTTGAGCCCCGAGAATGAAAAATCGTAATCGCCCGAGTGGATCATTGGGCGGGGGAGCATCAAAGGAAAATTCTCTGTATTCGCCGCGGCGAATGCCGCGAGCGTTGCGAGCGCAGATCCGCCGGGGTAGGGAAGGCCAAGGATGCGCGCCACCTTATCAAAGGCTTCTCCTGCGGCATCATCGCGCGTTCTTCCCAGTACCATGTAATTTCCCCATCCTTCCATGTGCACCAGTTCAGTATGCCCGCCGGAAACGATGAGTCCGACGGCCGGGAAGCTCGCGCTCACTCTGCTCTCTTTACCAAGCGGAGTGAGGAGCGGAGAAATCAAGTGGCCCTCCAAGTGATTACTGCCGATAAGCGGGATGTCCCACACGAGAGAAAGCGCGCGGGCAAAATTCACTCCTACCCAGAGCGCTGGCTGGAGGCCTGGTCCGACAGTCACCGCAATGGCGTCAAGAGCGGGCTTCTCTATAGAGGGAATGATTTCTGTAAATTGCGCGAGGAGCTCCGGTTCGCGTTCAAAAATATTTTGAAGTTCTTTGGTAGGAAGTCGGTACATCTTTGGAAGTCCGACTTCGGGGATTTTAGAAGTCGGACTTCCCATTAATCCTGCATTCGTGAGTGTCTCAAGAAGTACCGGAACCAGATTCTTCCCGTGCTCGCGCTTGGCGAGCGTCGGGTAGACGCCTCCGTACGCACGATGTGCGTCAATCTGCGAGTGAGTTGTTGCCGCGAGTACACGAAAGCGCGGCGCTTCTCTGCCCCCTCCCGCTTCCAGCGCCGCAACGCTGGTCTCGTCACAGCTTGTCTCAATACCGAGTATTTTCATGGTGGACTATAGTATACTGTAAAAATGAACACGGTCTATGCGCTGGGGAGTGTTCTTTTAGTCAGTCTTATATCGCTTGCTGGCCTCCTCACCCTCTCACTCTCGGTTGAGCGCCTGCGCAAATATCTCTTCGTGCTTGTTTCCTTTGCGGTAGGGTCGCTCTTTGGGGACGCCTTCCTTCACCTCCTGCCAGAAGCCTTTGAAACAGCCGGTAGCATGGAAACTGTCTCCATATGGGTCCTGGTGGGCATAGGACTCTTTTTTGTTTTGGAAAAGTTTTTCCACTGGACGCATGAGCATGAAGCGGAACACGAAGGGCATGCACATCCGGCTGGCTACCTTAATCTCATCTCTGACGGAGTGCACAACTTTATTGACGGTGTGCTCATTGCGCTCTCGTACGCAGTCTCGCCGCTGACCGGCTTTGCGACGACGCTTGCTGTCGTGGCCCACGAAATACCGCAAGAAATTTCTGACTTCGGCATCCTCATCCATTCGGGGTTTAGCAAGAACCGGGCGCTTTGGTGGAATCTCGCGTCAGCGTGTTGCGCAATTATAGGTGCACTGGTCGTGCTTGTGCTCGGAGCGAGCAGTGGACTTTTAGAAACACTGAGCCGCTACGCGCTCCCGATAACTGCAGGCGGCTTTATCTATATTGCAGGGAGCGACCTTGTGCCGCATCTGCACATGAAAAATAGGACGGCCGAAGCGCTCATTCAATTCCTTGCCATCGGCATTGGTGTCTTTCTTATGGTTGCGCTTACCTGGCTTGAGTAAAGTTCCGATACCATGCGATTGTTTTAGCAAGGCCTTTTTTAAAGGAGGTACTTGCTGTAAATCCAAATTCTTTCTGTGCTCGTGAGATATCCAGCATGCGCCGCGGCTGGCCGTCCGGCTTGCTGGTATCCCAGCGGATTTCACCTATGTAGCCCATGAGCGAAGCGATGAGCCCAATAAGTTCCTTGATAGTAATCTCAAAGCCAGCTCCGATGTTGACCGGTTCGCGTCCGCTGTAGCGCTCGGCGGCAAGAACGATAGCGCGGGCCGCGTCGTCTACATAGAGGAACTCCCGTGAGGCCTTGCCGCCGCCCCAGACAGTGATGGAGCGTTCGCGCTTCCGCTGCGCGTCATCCACTTTTTTAATGAGCGCGGGGATAACGTGCGAGCTCTTGGGGTCAAAATTATCTCCCGGTCCGTAGAGATTGACCGGCAATAGGTAAATGGCATTGAAGTCATACTGACCTCGATAGCTTTGCGCTTGCACAAGAAGCATCTTTTTGGCCAGTCCGTAGGGGGCGTTGGTCTCTTCAGGGTAACCGTTCCAGAGCGTCTCCTCATTAAAGGGGACTGCCGTATACTTGGGATAAGCGCAGATGGTGCCAAGCGCGACAAACTTTTCCACTCCCTCCTTTCGCGCGGCTTCCATAAGCTCTACTCCCATAATGAGGTTGTCGTAAAAAAGCCTTCCCGGATTTTTTTGGTTAAAGCCGATACCTCCGACGAGCGCGGCGAGATGTATGACAACGTCAGCCCCTTTGACCGCTTTCTCGCAGTTTTCGCGCACGCGCAGGTCGAGTTCGCGGGAGCGGGGAATGAAAATATTTTTTTTAGGCACGCCCGCTTTGGTCAGCTCCCGCAGGACGCGCGAGCCGAGAAATCCTGCTCCGCCGGTGAGAACGATTTTTTTATTTTTTAATACCATACTCTTTTAAGTCTGCCCGGACCATGAGTGAGACAAGCTTTTTGAATGTGATTCTTGGCTTCCACCCCAGTTTTTTATAGGTTTCTGCCGCATCGGCAATGAGGTCATGCACCTCGGCTGGCCGGTAGTAGCGCGGGTCAATGGCAACGTACTTTTGATAATTGCCCAGGCCTGCTTCCTCAAAAGCACATTCCAAAAATTCGCGGATGGAGTGGCTCTCTCCCGTGCCGACAACATAGTCATCCGGTTTTTTTTGCTGCATCATGCGCCATGCGGCCTCCATGTACTCTTTGGCGTAACCCCAGTCCCGTCGCGCGTCAAGATTGCCGAGGAATATCTTTTTCTCAAGCCCCGCTTTGATGCGGGCAATGCCGCGAGTAATCTTGCGTGTTACAAAAGTCTCTCCGCGCCGTGGACTCTCATGGTTGAAGAGAATTCCGTTGACTGCAAAAATACCATAGGCATTGCGATAGAGTCGTGTGGAGTGGTAGGCAAAAACTTTAGAGCATCCGTAGGGACTCTGCGGATTAAAGGGGGACTGGAGCCCTTGCGGAGGAGGGGTAGCGCCGAACATCTCGCTGGAGCTCGCCTGGTAGAATGTAATCGTTTTCTTTTCGTGTTCTTGATAGTCCCTGATTGCCTCAAGGATGCGCAGAGGGCCGAGCGCGGTGCAGTTTGCGGTGTACTCGGGAATATCAAACGATACCCGCACGTGCGATTGCGCGGCGAGGTTATAAATCTCACCCGGTTTTATCTGATAGATGAGCTTGCGGATTACCTCGCTGTCGCTAACGTCGCCATAGTGGAGGGAGAGTCTTGAGGAGCGGTCATGCGGGTCGCGGTAGAGGTGATTAATGCGGCTCGTGTTGAAGGTGCTTGAGCGCCGGATGACGCCGTGCACCTCGTAACCCTTTTCAATGAGGAGTTCCGCCAAGTATGAGCCGTCCTGGCCGGTAATGCCGGTGATGAGCGCTTTCTTCATACGCGCTACTGTACAACAAAAGGGTTTATAAGTATACTCGGAAGCGTATGTGGAAATCGCGCATCCTTGCGCTCATCGTGCTCGTCGTCGGACTCGGCATTGGGTCCTTTGACTATGCAAGCCAGAGCGCAACGAGCCGCTGGCTTAACTTCCCCTTCAAACTCGGGCTTGACCTCTCCGGCGGGACGCACCTGGTCTACGAAGCGGATACGACGCGCATCTCTGACCTCGATATTCCGGATGCCATGACTTCCCTGCGGGGCGTGATTGAGCGGCGCGTGAACCTCTATGGTGTCTCCGAGCCAATTGTGCAGGTGGAGGGAGCTTTGAGCGGCGGCGAGAACGCGCGCCTCATTGTGGAGTTGCCCGGCGTGACTGATATTGACGCCGCCATCAAGCTCATTGATAAGACACCGAATCTGGAATTTAAGACCGAACGTCCCGAGAGCCCAGAAAAGGACGCCATCGTAGCCGCTTATGAAGCGGCGCAGGAGGTGATTGATGCGGGCGGAACGGTTGATGTTGAGAAAAATCCGCTCCTTAAGGAGGACCCGCGTTATGTGAGCACCGCTCTTACTGGTCGCTACCTCAAGCGCGCACAGGTCTCTTTCAACCAAAATTCCATCAACCCCTCGGTGGCCATTGAGTTCAACAGCGAGGGGGCGAAGCTCTTCCGCGACATGACGGAGGCGAATGTGGGGAAGAGCATTGCCATTTACTTAGACGGTGTGCCCATTTCGGAGCCGACGGTTAACGAGGCAATCAAAGACGGCCGCGCGGAGATTAGCGGGAACTTCAACACTGATACTGCCAAGTCGCTTGCGCGGGACCTCAATCTCGGCGCCTTGCCGGTTCCCATCAAACTTATTTCTACCCAAACCATCGGCGCAACGCTGGGAGACGATGCGGTCACTAAGGGAGTTACGGCCGCATTCTATGGTTTCGTGACAATTGCCGTCTTTCTTATTCTTTGGTACCGCCTACCCGGTGTCCTTGCTGTTGTGGCGCTGACTATGTACATTGCGCTCGTGCTTGCAGTCTATAAACTGGTCCCAGTAACGCTCACCTCGGCGGGCATTGCGGGCTTTATCCTCTCCATGGGTCTTGCGGTGGATGCCAATGTTCTGATTTTTGAGCGCATGAAAGAGGAGCTGCGCGGTGGCAAGGAACTGCGCGATGCGATAGAGGACGGATTTCTCCGCGCATGGCTCTCCATCCGCGACTCGAATGTCTCTGGCTTGATTACCGCGGTTATCCTCTTCTGGTTCGGAGAGAGTTTAATTGAGGGCTTTGCGCTCACCTTCGCGCTTGGCGTGCTCACTTCTATGTTCTCGGCGATTGTGATTACGCGAGTGCTCCTGCGGGCATCGGGCGTCCATAAGGCGACAGGGGCGAACAAATTTTTATTCGGGTCAGGACTCAATTAACATGGTTATTATCAAATACCGCTCCATCTTCTTAAGCATCGCGGCGCTTATGGTTCTTGTCTCGTGGGGGGCGATTGCCTACTACGGACTTAATCTCGGTATTGATTTTACCGGCGGCGCCATCTTAGAACTTGAGTATCCTGCTGCGCGTCCGAATTTGGAAATCGTACAGGCGGAACTTGTTAAACTCGGACGCAGTGACGTGCTCGTCCAGCCCATCGGCGAGAAGGGTTACCTCTTCCGCGCCAAGGAACTCTCCGATACTGATCGCACAGCGCTTACGGGGAACTCCACCGTCATCAAACGCTTTGATGCTATTGGTCCAACCATCGGCCGTGAGCTTGCGAATAAGGCGCTCATCGCCATTGCGCTCGTACTTCTCCTCATTATTGCCTACATTGCGCTCGCGTTCAGAAAGGTTTCCAAGCCGGTTGCTTCGTGGAAGTACGGCTTAGCCGCCATTATTGCGCTCGCACATGACATTTCCATCCCCACTGGGCTCTTTGCCTACCTTGGCTATGCGCGGGGGACGGAGATTAACGCGCTCTTTCTCACCGCACTCCTTGCCATCCTTGGTCTCTCGGTCTCGGATACCATTGTGGTATTTGACCGTGTGCGCGAAAATCTCCAGCGCCGCGCGGCGAACACTTTTGTGGATACGGTCGGTCTCTCGCTCAACCAGGTCTTTACCCGCTCTATCAACATCTCACTCACCACGCTTATTGCGCTCACCTCGGTGTACTTTTTTGGCGGGGAGAGCACGCGCGACTTTGCGCTTACGCTTATCGTGGGTATGACCGCCGGCATCTACTCCTCCATCTTCATCGCCTCCCCCTTACTTATCCTATTTGCAGGCAAAAAATCTTCGTAGTTTTTACGAAGTTCAATTGCAATATATACTTGATTGCGCTATCTATTTTTGATATCATTCGATAATGAAATCAAAGGAAAAAATTTTACAATATTACGTTATTTATGAACGTGATGAAGATGGTGGCTATATTGCTTCATCCCCAGCTATTCCAGGATGTGTGGTTTATGGGAGAACTCTTAAAGAAGCGTACAATAATATCCGGTCAGCTATCACAGAATGTATTGAAGTTATAAAAGAATTTCGCAAAAAGTTACCAAAAGAAACAATAAAACCGAAAATGGCACAGGAGCTTTCATTTGTCGAAATTTCTCAGTATGCCAAAACTTAAGTCTGTTAGTTATAACGAATTTGTAAGAAAATTACTTAAGGCTGGGTATCTACCAATAAGAAAGAGCAAGCACACCATCTATTTAAATACAAAAAAGCAGATAACTATCCCTATTTCACATAAGCACAAAAACGATATTCCAAAAGGCCTGCTAAACAAATTGATTAAAGAGATGCGTATTTCACGTGAGGAGTTTTATAATTTGTAAATAGATTTCCCATTGGCACCCACTCCTCCATCTTCATCGCCTCCCCCTTACTTATCCTCTTTACAGGGGAGGGGAAGAAGAATAAATGAGTTTTGAAAGACAGTCAGAAAAAGAGCCTCTAGGTCCCGCTTTTTTAGAGGAACAAATTCGTCTTCCACGCTCCGAATGGGACGAACGATTTCGTAACTTGATTGAAGAAAAGATCCAGGAACGGCAACTGCCGGAAGAAGTCCGAGAAGAGTCTCCTGAACGTGAGCAAGAACGCAGCTTTGAGCGCTACCTGAAGGGATTAGGTTTAAACGAAGATGCTCTCAAGGACAAAAAAATTCTTGACCTCGGTTCGGGAGACGGCGAGTTTGTGCGCTCTCTTATTGAAAAAGGGATTACTAAAGATGCATACGGCATTGATGTAGCAGTGGATGAGATCACTCTCAACGAAAAGTTTAAGGGCCATTTACTCAAAAGTGATTTTGAACATAAACTCCCTGTGAGCAATGCTGATTATGTAGTATCGGTAGGAGCCGTGTCGCTCGGTGTGTGGGGAGGGGATGAGGTTATGAATATACCGCGCATCATTGAACATTCACTTGCCGCTCTGAATAAAAATGGGGAGATACGGATCTACCCCTTGCAGGAAGCGGCCGTAGCCACTCCGCTTGAGGGCTTGGAAGAGTCATCAAAAAAATGGCAGGAACTGATCACCAAGCTTTCAAAGGAGCAGAACCTTGAATGCACTATCGTACCGAGGAATGTCAAAGTGATCGGCGATGCCGACGACATCATGCTCCAATCGGTGTTGGTAATTAAGAAGAATCTTCAACATCCCGCGAAAACAACACGGATTGACAAAATCATATAAATATGCTAGTATTAAAGATAGATACTATCCTAAGCATGGCTTAGGTCTTCTGGACTTTGACTGAAAGAAGGGGAGTAATATGTCGAAAAGGCTCGTCGCAAGTATTGGCTATAGTTTACTCGCAATCTGCGCGGTAATGTTTTGCTTTTCCGGGGCATTCACAGAGGCCCTCGCCGATGGGGGGACAATCGATTGGTGGGGATTTTTTCTTCCCCTCATTCCCGCACTCATTGTCGGGGGTATGGTCGGAATAGGGGTTTACAAAGAGTAAATCCAATCAATCACAATGGCCGCACTGAAAATCAGTGCGGCCATTTCTTATTTATCTTAACCACATTCTCACGATCGTGAAAATGTCGTGTAGTAACATACCTATTCCCTTTGCAGGGGAGGGGAAGAAGGGATAGTTTGACATAGATAATGTGTACGCTATACTGTACACATGACAAACAGGACTATTATTCCCATTGCCGAGGCGCGGAAAAATATTTTTAAAGTAGTAGACGCCGCGAGCCGCCCTGGAGTGCACTATCTTCTCACCGAGCGTGGCAAGCCCAAGGCGGTTATTATGGGTGCCGAGGAGTATGAATCATGGGTGGAAACTATGGAAGTACAATCACTCATTCCTGATCTCTCTCAAGATGTTGTTGCCGCAAAGCATGCAGTAAAAAGTGGTGCGTACAAGCGCTTCACGGCACTTTCTGACAGTAAAAAGAAGTATGGATTACCACATCCGTTTCGCGCCGCGAGCAGAAAAAGAGCTGGATAAATTGCCCACAAAACAGAGAACACTTATTTTCTCTAGTCTTGATGGTTTGGCAGAAGATCCGTATGTCGGGAAAAAACTTAAAGGAGAGTTACAGGGATGCTACTCATTACGCGTGTGGCCGTACCGGGTAGTGTATCTGGTGGTGAAGAAAGATCGCACAGTGCTTATAATCCGCATCGCCGGTCGTGCCCATGTATATCGCTAATTCTTGACAGCCCCTAGCTCTCTGCTAACCTAGCCGACAGCTTGTTCCTGTAGGGCCGTAGCTCGGAGATGGCGTGTCTTTACACAGCCACCAAGGTAGAGAGCACTCCACTGAAAAAGGAGAGGTCGTTGGTTCAAATCCAACCGGCCCTCACCACCCCATACCCTGTCCAATGGATGGGGTTTTTCTTTGCTTGACTCCATTGTGGGCATCTGTATAATGCATGGGCGCACCTTGACAACTGAAGCCAAACAAACACATGGTCGTACCTCATTGGGTTCGGTACGACCCGCGGAAGGTCGCGGAACGAACGCGGAAGGTCGCGGAACGAATTCTTTAAGAATTTTTTCTGCGTATT
>Ga0209518_1000703_pt1 | contig 41513 bp, 58 predicted proteins | sample RifGroB1_FD_183993 | JGI IMG/M metagenome (GOLD analysis project Ga0209518, IMG submission 183993) | Groundwater microbial communities from Rifle, Colorado, USA - Groundwater B1 (SPAdes) (version 2) | ecosystem: Environmental > Aquatic > Deep subsurface > Groundwater | place: Rifle, Colorado...
ATATAATCTCGGCACTACGACTGACACTTTAGTCTATGAGTTCAAAGGGCTTAAACCAATTCGTACAGGTTCGGGCTTTGGCACAAATGTTTCAATGGTTGTTATTGGTAATACACTTTTCTTCCAATTCAATGATGGCTCTATTTGGTCTTGCACTACCGCTAATGTAATCACGCAAGAATTTGAGAATCGAAATTCCACATTTCCTACTTCTGGCGGTCTCGTTAATCATAAAGGCATTGGTTATGGACGTGACGTTGTAATTAAAAGAAGCGGCGCTACTACCAACATTTATCAAAATCGTTTCAATGTAGCAGACGACGCAGCTTTCATTCCCGCCGCAAGCAATGGCACACTTTTATTGCATATCAATATAGATGGCAATGCGGCTGACACAAGCATTTATGGCGCTTCAACTACTTTTTATTCTTCGGGGAATTTTATCACCAGCGAGTATGCCGAGATTTCAGCGATAGACAAACTCTATTATGATGTGGTTTTTAATTTCGCAACTTTAGCAAGCGGAGAGAGTGTCCAGGTTGAGTATTCGATTGATAGAGGAACTACCTACACATCTCTGGGGACGGCTTCATTCAGCGTTGATGGTGCAATCACAAACAAAAACTTCCTCTTCGGAAATGCAATTGTTTCTAAAACATTAGTATTACGCATAACTCTTAATGGAGGGGGGACAAATACTCCAACTTTTAAAGATTTTAGCGTGCGATTTGTCCCTATTATTACGGGAAAAAAATTATGGAATTTAAACATAAATTGCGGAGATGAGGTCAAGCGTTTGGATGGTGGTCTCGTTGCAACAGTTGGCAGAGAATTAAAAAGTATTCTAGAGGGTTCATGGTGGACGAAATCAATCCTGGATTTCCAAGATATTGATTACGCTACCACTTTGGTGAATGATGCTTCTTTGGAAGCGGGAGATACTACAATCACTGTGGACAACACCTACGATTTTCCAGAACAAGGCAGAATCCGCATTGACAATGAGGAAATAACCTACACAGGCAAGACTCCAACTACCTTCACAGGATGTGCCCGCGGAGCGCGCGAAACAAAAGCAGCCGCTCATAATGACAATTCTGTTGTTAATAATGCTTACAAAGTGATTATGACAGACCTCCAATACAGAGTTCCTATTGCTCTTGAAGACAAAGCTCTTGAATATGTGGTAGGAATTTCCTTGCGTGAAGTTTAAAAATATTGTGTTATAATAAAACTATGGCTATAGCATCCCAACAAGACATCCCAAACAAACCAAAAGCCAATGAAACTTGGACATTTAAACGATTATTTTCTTTTGGTGCAATAACAACACTGGCAAAGGTTTTTGTCAATCCATTTGATGTATTGCTTGGATTTATTATTTTGGTCATTGGTTTAGTTGAGTTGTTAGATAGACATGTTTCGTGGGGGTTTTATACATTAGCAATTCTGATTCTTATCGCTTCTATTTTTGAGAGACATATTGGATTACTAAAAAATAACTCTAAAACAAATGGAACATCGATGCAATGAAATAGAAAAAGATTTATATGAATTCAAGGAACAATATGCTAAAAATGGCAAAGAGATAATGCGACTGGCTATGGCTATTGAAAATATAATAAATCAAAACAAAGAGCATTTTAAAACAAGTGAAGAAAATAGGATAAAAAGACTGGCAAGAGAAGAGGAATTTAAAAAAGAATTAAAACCCGTTCTTGACAGTTATCACACCCTATTGACAGGCAGAAAGTGGATAATAGGGCTTGCTTCTTTTTTTCTTTTAGCGGGAGCAATTTATCAAATGATTAAAAATCTAATACACAAATGAAAAGATTAATTGAAAATTTAATCTTGAAAAACTATCCTCAAGGACATATCACTCAATGGTTCGGAGAAAATCCCTCTCTTTATGCTTGGCTAGGACTTAAAGGACATAATGGAATTGATATAGTTGCTCCTTATGGAACACCTATCTTTGCATTTAAAGGAGGTAAAGTTGTTAATGTTGAATTTCAAGATGGCGGTTATGGCGGACAAGTGAGAATAATGGATGATGATTATGAATATATTTATGCTCATCTTTCTAAAATTGATACAAAAATTGGATATAGAGTCAATGAGGGAGATAAAATAGGCGAAATGGGAAATACAGGATTTGTTGTTTCGGGCGCTACGCCATTTTGGAAATATAATCCTTATGCAGGAACTCATCTTCATTTTGGTATAAGACCATTTTCCAAAGAAAAAACTCCTTTTATGGTTCAATATGCATCTGGTGACCAGAGATATTTGTCTGTTTGGGAGAATGGATTTAAAGGTTCAGTCAATCCCACTGATTTTATGGAGAATATGGAAAGCGCGGAAGATAAAAAAATGAAACCCTATCTTTTAACAATGTTGTCATTATTAAATAAAATGATTGCATTGATTAAAAAGAAATAGTCCTTTTAATTGGTCGTTATTATAAGTTAATTTTTTTTAAAAAAAATGATTACCAAACTTTTAAAGTCGAGACAATTTTGGACATTGGTTGCGCTCTTCATTGTTAATGGTATTACTGGAATCCAAGATTCAATACCTGCTTCTTTTCTTCCTTATATAAATAGCATTTTAGGTATAATGACTATTTACTTCCGAGTTTCACCAAAACAACAATTTTAGGAGACATAAAACACCCCCAATCGGGGGTGTTTTAATTTAAGCTGAATTTATTTTAATTTCCTCACCAACATCAACACAACACTTTATGAGGACAGATACCATATATATGTTTTGCTTGATTACAATTATGGCATAAGATTTGAAATCCTTTTGGGAATCCATTGTTTTTAAGCCAACGGTAAAAATTACCCCCTCCTCCTTTTCTAATCTCTTTACGATGCTTATTCCCGCCACCATTGACATGGTCTATTACTAAAAATTTAATATCTTTTTCTTTGCAACATTTACAAATACCACCATAATGTTCAATAACTATTTTCCGCAGACGAAGCAAAACTTCTTTTTGCAGACGATTGGCAATTTCTCTATGATTACGAGACCATTCCGCCATCTTTGCAAGACGTGCAGGACGATTTTTAATGTAATTAAGATGAGATACTTTCTTACGACATTTCTTACAGTGTTGAATAGGTTTACCATTCACAATATAGAAATTTCCTTGTTTTTTACATTTAGTACATATCATATATCTATAATATCAAGATATAGATAATATGTCAACTATCTTTAATTTCTTCTCCGTAGTCGGGTAAGCATCTACCGTTTAAGTGGTCTAACTCGTGAGTAAAAATTATCGCATCTAATCCTTTTAATTTGAAGGAACGCTCAATGTTGTTAATATCTTTCCAGTGTGCCCATCCATAGGGTGCGCGGTTTACTTTATAAAGTTTATTAGGTACAGAGTAGCATCCTTCGGTGACTATATTAGGGGGTGCTTTAACTGGGTTCCATTTAGGATTAAAAATTACGGCTCCTTGCACGGTCATAATCTGCAAATCTATTCCAATTTGAGGAGCGGAAATTCCTAATTTCATTCCATAAGTTTGTTTGGCAAGAGCCACCCCTAATTTGCGGACAATAGCCGACCGTTGTTTGTAGTTTATTTTTTTAAAATCAACAGGTTCTGCGATTCTTTTAAGGCGCGGGTCGGGATAAATAAGAATGGACATTGGTTTGTTTCTCCAGTCAAGGAGTCTTTTTGCTAACTTAAAACGAGTCCATAAAAAGATTGCTTTGGGTAGATTTTTAAATAACACCCAATACATCGTCAAGCGAATACGCAAGGATTGCAATTCCGCCATAGGCTTTGATTCTAGCGAGGAATTCAAGTTGTTCTGGGGTTGGTTTCCCCCCTTTTTTTTTGACTTCAATTGCGACAAAAGTTCCTTGAGGCGAACATGCGATAATGTCCGAAATCCCTTTCTCGCCACTGGGTAAGGGGATATATTTTCCTGTGTCTTTTTTGTAGATTCCAACATTGCGATGATTTATTACGATAAATTTTTTAATACGAAGATAATCTGCTATTGTTTTTTTGATTTGTTGTTCAGAGATTTCTTGCATCCAACTATTATATCATTTCATTGCCTTAAACGCTATATCACTTTCTATTTCATCTCCCCATGCATCCCATCCTTTCACTTTTTCTCTTGCGAAGAGTTCTATGCGGGGTAAATCGCCCATCAATTCTACAATTTTTTCTCTTATAATCAATGGTTTGGCTGAATGTTCTCCTAAATGACTAATTGTTAAATTGGGGACAAAACAACTTTTTCTTTTTGGTTTCCCTTTGGTTGCTAATAAACATATTTCTGGATTCCCTCTTGTCCAATATCCCAACCCAAAGTGCCATCCATCTGATTTTTTGTTTTGTTTGACCCAAGTGAAAGCGACTGTTTTATATTCAAACCCCCACGACTTTATTGTTTGTAATGCTTCTTGAAGTTTAGGATAAGTTGCCCACAAAAATAAGATACAGTTTTTATCAGCAATTTCTCCAATAGGAAGATTATAAATATCTTTATTGTCCATTACATTATAAGGACTCCTTCCGTTTTTTCTCGCCCATTTTTCTCCTCTTGTTGCGAGTTCTTTCATTGACCAATTTTTGAAACGCCATGGCGGGTCTGCCAATATGATTTGATATTTGAACATATTATTATATTTGTTTATTTGGGAAAATAACTTTTTGTTTTAATTCTTCGAGAACCAGCAACTTTCCAAGTTGCACAAATATCTGTTCCCAACTTGGAAGTTGAGGTTCTTTTTCAATATGATTAAAAGAATCTAACCGCGCATTTTTTACCCAATCAAATGCTTTTGCAAATTCCTTTCTTTTAATTTGGTCTTGTAAAATAAGTCTTTCGTTCTCATCTCTCAAAACCGCAATCTTCTCCACTAAATTTTCTTTTGTTATTTTTTCCATAATTATTCTGTTGGCGCAGGAGCAGGATTCTCTTTATTTTGGAACTCTTCATTTGCCAACTTATCTTTCAAAGCATCGGCAATTACTTTAACAGCAGGCTCTCCTTTACCTTCGGCAATGTCCCTAGCGCGATGTTCTGCGGCAAGATTCTGGGCATTTACTGTTTCAGAGATATTTTCTTTAATCAACTTCTCTTTCTGTTCTGGGGTTAAGGTTTCGCCTGGGGTTATTCCGCTTAATGCAGATTCTCCTTTTGGGGTGTCAATTACCACCTTTTCTATGTTCTCTTGAATTGATTTCAAAGATGCTTTCTGATTATCAAATTCAACTATTGAATCAACTTTTTGAACGATACCATTTAATACGAATTCTTTTATGATTTTAAATTTCGCCATAATCTTCTTTAATCTTTTTAATTTTAATCTTCTCAAACACGCTGTTCGCCCGACTTGTGAACAGCCCGAAAATTTCCAGCAAATCTCCCACAGTCATATCTTCCCGCAGAAGGATTTGTTCAATTTCTAAAGTAACCCGACTGATAAGTTCTCGCTTTTCTTTATTCAACCGCGCTTCTTCATCAAGAAGTTTAGGGGTTGCAGATGGATATTCATTGGGTGCCATAGTTAAATTCACTGGGGTTGTTTTTTATATTTTCAATAACTTGAATTTGCGCATCAGTAATAGCGTCATTGTCTATAATATAATCAAGAATTCCTAATAAAGTGCTTTCCGCATAATGATAAGCATCATAATCACCCATCATTTCCTCAATAATTTCACGATATATTTCCGCTCGTTTTGAATTTTTATTGATGAATTGCTCCAATGCGTCACTCATAGTTTTATAAGCCGTAAAGTTTATTATAACAAACCCAAATATGGGGATTAATTTTGAACTTTTTTGCCGACCATTCGGCAGACCAATAAGGGTCAAGCGCTTCTTCTTTTGCCACTTCTGGGTGGCTTGGAAGATGAATTTGGAATAATCCTATTGAACTGCCGTCATCTCCTATCACTTTTGGTCTTAATGAACTTTCACATTTTGCCACCGAAAGAAATTTATTTGCGTCTATGTTGTGACGAATAGCCGTTATGATTACAATTTCTTCAATGTCTTCAATAAAACATGGGGATATTGTGTCTAGTTGCAGTTTTTTAATAACAGCATCCTTTTCATTTTTAATGGCTAGTACTTCACCAATCAGTAAAGAAGTTAACATCACTGACATTACTATCACTATAATCAAAAGAATTTTCATGGTGAATTAAACTTTCACAGAAGGCGTAGGGGTTAAAACAATCGTATAACGAGTCTTTGTCAATAATCCTGTTCGTGTGATTGAGAATCCACTACCAACCTTAACTCCTTTGTCTTGCAACTCTTTGGCGAATCGCTGGGTGCCATTGTCAAATAATTTCTCACGCAAACCTTCAGAAGTTTCCATTTCGCAAACTAAACGCAAAATTTCTTTTTCTTCCCCGCTAAATCCAGCTTTGGTAACAAGTTTAATGTCTTTTAGTTTTTTAATGACAGCAGTTTCGCCGTCTTCAAGACTTAAAAAGGGGGAATTGGCTTTCTTTTTTGCTATAAAATCTCCAATTGAATCACTCATATTTTTTTTATTTATTATTTTTTAATTTCTTCCTCACCGAGTTTTACTCTAATGAGACCCGCCAAGCGCTCGACTTCGCTACGCGGTATTCTAACCCGATTGGAAAATCTAACAATCTTTGTCGGGTCAAGGGTTCTTTTTTCTGAAATCCAACGATACACCGTAACAGGATTTAATCCAAGATACTTCGCCACATTCTGGGGAGTCCATAGTATTTCAAGTTCTTTTTTGGGTTCTTCATTCATATATCTAGTATATTCTATTAAAAAAGAATGTCAAGTGGATAGCTATAAATAACTATGGATAACTCTGTTCTCCTCATCTACATCAGACATTACAGTAATGACACTACAATAATCAAGATAATCTGAATTAGCGCCAAAGACCCACTTAACCCCCTCAAATTCTTTAATAATGCCGTCATCCTGGTGTCTTTGTTTTGAAATGTCCTTTCCCCATACCCAAGCCCTCTTTGCTTCAAGGGCAACGAATGTGGCGAAACCTTGGGGGTCTGCGCCATTGGTTTGGTCTATCCACTTTTTTAAGAATCTTTTTGAATACATGTCGAGAGCATGGCGTGAAACATTGATGTGTTCATCATTGAACTCGGATTCTTTAAGTTTATTCTTGGCAATTTCTAACCACTCTTTGGGAAAGTTTTGCGTCAGCATCCACCTTAAATATGAATTAGGAAGTTTTTGAATTTCCGTGCCAGCATATTTGCCGACATCAATTTTAATTTTTTCTTCTTGGTAATTCATCTTTTTTATTACATTCTTTACACCTCATAGAGAGTTTTTCTCTTTGATTTTTTCTACATTCTTTACAATGGTCTCCTCTTCCTCTTTTTTTCATTGTTTTATTTCGCCATTTTCCATCTCAATTATATTGTGACCATTTTTCTTTATTGAGTCTCCATCTACTCTCGAAACAAAATATTGAAAATCATCATTTTCAATTTCTTTCAAAAATGCCTCAAATGTTTCGCCATCCAAAGTTTCTATTCCATCAATGTTCACAATTTTGAAATCATTATTAAGCGACCTCACAATCTGAAGTCCAAACTTTAATTGTTCTGAACTAGACAAGTTGTCTAAACTCACGCCATTGATTTTGATGTCATTGCCGTCAATAGTAAGACCTTCTACTGGAAGTTTGGCTTTCTTAATAAGGTCTTCTGGTATTTCTTTGGTAAGTTTTTTAACTATAACATCGAGTTTATCTGCTTCTTCAATAGCCGCACTTAATTCCCTGCGCACTTCCTCGGCGCGCTTCACAGTGAACACAGTCTCGCGCTGGCTTTCAAGTTTAACTAAAGATTCTTCGGCGGCGGCGATACTCACATCATCAGAAATATCGAATTTCATGTCAAGCATCGCAACAATTTCTACCTCTAAATCAAGTAATTCGGCGCGGAGAGAGGTTTCTCGTTTTTGCAAGGTTTTAATCTTTTCTATATGGGCTTCGTATTTCTGTTTTGTAAGTTTGTCAGTTTGAATAGCCTCGCGCAATTTGGTAATTTGCTCTTCAGATGCAGACTTTGGGTCAAATCCTTCGGGAATTTTAGAATTCAAATCTTGGAGCGCCTTTTCTTTTTTGGTTGATTCGGCGTTGGCAATAGCCCGCTTGTCATAATAGAATTTACGAGCTTGCTCTACGACTTCAAGCGCATGGACATCATAATCAAGACCAGCGAGTTTTTCGCCAGTATAAATCGCCAGTTCATCTTGACTAATTGATAATTTAATGGCGTTAAGAAGATATTTTTTACGGTCTGCGGATTTAAGCTCGAAAAAGGAGATTGGGTTAAAGGAAAATATACCCATTATCCCAGAAAGATAAGAAGCTGGACTTGGCATCACCATTCCTTCTTTATTAGTAATTTGTAAGTAATTTCCCTTTTCTGTTAAAGTCCTTTTAATAGTAAGGTTGTTGTCTAACTCAATTGTGATTTCAGATTTTTTTGCATCGTGTCTTATGCACGATTCATCTATTTTACCATCAAAAAGAGCGCGAATTGCTTTAAGTAAACTTGTTTTGCCTTGACGATTCTTCCCAATAATAATGTTTGTATGCTTGGGTCGAAGCTCAATATCTTTAAGTTTTAGAAAGTCTTTTATTGTGAGTAGGGTAATTTGCATAATTTATTTGTTATGATTGGTAATTTTCAAACACTGGTCTAAAAAGGAGTCTATATCGTAATGAAGTTTCATTGTGTTGCACATTGCGCAACAGGGAACGATGTTGCCATCAATGTATCCCTTGCTTGAATCTACTCGGTCTATTCCTATTGTTGGAATCGTGGTTCCACAATAATCACACGGCTTTTGCCAGAACGACATAAAGACATCAAAAGAAATATCAAAAATCAAATTTCTTTCTTTCGCTCCGTTTCGATAGTCAGAAAACTTTTTATTTGGAGACATTCTTCGCTTCAAACGATAATCTTTCTGCCGCACCAAAATTTTGTCTTTATTTTTTAGGTGATATTCTTTCTGCCGTGCAATAATTTTTTCTCTATTTCTTAGGTAGCTATCGTGCTTCTGTTTTCTAATACTATCTTTATTCTCTGCGCGGTGAAATTTTCTTTTCGCAGAAATCTTATCTTTGTTTGCTACGCTGTACTCCGTCATCCTTGCCTTAATTTCATCTCGATGTTTTTTGTAATACTCTTTGTGTTTTGCCGAATGCTTATCTTTATTGTCTATGTGGTTTTGTTTTGCCCGTACTAAAATCTTATCTTTGTTTTTAAGATAATAATTTTTAAGATGCTCCTTTCTTTTTAATACATCTTTGTACGGCATAACAATTAAACTATTACCCAATCTTGCGCTAATAAATCACCTTCCGACACAATCCAAGAATGAAATTTATCATTTCTATGAATCGCCAGGAAGTTATCTTTTAAAAGACAGTATTCTTGTTCATCAACCCATTCTAATCTTCTAATTTTTTCCCCGCCTATAAGAGCTTTTATGGCATCGGGAAAAGAAAATTCCTTTTCATTTTTATTGATTATTGGCGGTAATGGGCTTTGTGAGTTGTTCTCGTTCATATTTTTTTTGTTTGCGTTGCGCGCGAACTGCTCGACGATGCAGTTTTTCCTTGCGCTTTTTATCACTCATCTTCCTTAAATTTTAATTCTTCTGATGTTAATTGTTCGACCTCATCAGTTCCATTGGTTATTTCAATTTTTGGCTTGGCTTTCTTTTTTACATATGGGTTTGGCATTGACGCTTTCAATTCTTTATTGCGTTGGGTAACAAGGTTCGTTGCTTCTAATACCCAACCTAATCCACAACATGAGGAGTGGTACTCGCAATAGGTTGCCAACCAGTTCTTTTGATATTGATGCTTGGCTTCAGAAAAGACAACCATTGGAGGAAGCGGAGCCACTTCGGGATTTTTGCTGGTGTATCCCTCATTGATAATATCTAGTGCGGGAATGATAATTTCGTCAACGAAATGAGGATTAAATTGGATAGGCGCGCCAATTACAGTGCAATCATCTTTACTTATATAAGAAAAAATACCATGAGGATTCACTAATTTATTTTCTGGGGAAGTAACCATATCTATATCGCATTTTTTACAATGAGGAATATTGTTTGAGAGAATAACATTTCCGCAAAGATTAGGGCATGTATATGATTCAAGAATCCTTTCCAACCACAGATAAGTCATAAGTTGAATTTGGTTCTGCCAAGCAATGAGGGTTCCCTCTTTTTCTCTCATCCAAAAAGAATCACTATGAACAGATTTGTTTTCGCCAATACGCAAAATTCCATCATCATTGATAGTAAAATCAGAGCGCCCGACAAGGGTGATGTTTTTGTATTTATATTCATATTCTCGTTGAGTGTGAACAACTTTGTCGCCAAGAGCTTGAACAATAAAATCTTCAAAGAGATTCCCCGCTTTAAATACGCCAAGTTTGCGCGCAGCCATTTCATTGTCTTTTTTAGCTCCAAGCATTTCGTGAATCACACCGCGCAAACATTTTGCGAGGGAAGTGGAATGCACAACACCTTCTCGGTGTGAAAAATAAGAAGTATCCTTATTTTTATTATCGTGAATTAGTTGCTCTTCAATTATTTTGGGGATGTTAATTTTGGAATGGGGGTCGTGAGTTTCCCCCCAAAAAATGTCTTTAATATATTTTTCTGCTTCTTGATATAATTTTATTGGCATATAATTTTGATTATTTTTATCTTTGTGTTTCGTACCGTTGTTTTTTTATAATTCTGCATTCCTTGCATCTTTTTGGTTGCATAAAAGTTATAGGAGAACCATTTTTATTTGTTTTTCCGTCATCAATTAGACCTTGCAAGAACGCTTGTTCTCCAGCCGTCCAAATGAAAGGTTCTCCGCACAAACAAATTAATTCGATGTTTTGATACTGGCTTTTGTCTTGATTCATAAATTAAATAATTATATTAAAGCATTATGGTCGTCTACTAAAGAAGTACAATCCCCACACCTTGGACATTGAACAAACTTGCCAATCTGCCCGCCAGTCCATCCGCAATTTTTACATCTTTGCATAGTAGTGCCACCGCCAGCATGGACAACGCCTCCTGTGCCATTGTCAAAGACTTCTTTACCGCAAATTTTACAAACATTATTTTGGGGTTGATTTGAATTTGTTTCAGACATTTATTTAAGTTTAATTGATAAAAATAGGTTTGTCAAGTGGATAGCTGTGAATAACTTACAATAACTTACAACTTCATTTTAAATCGTTTGTCATTTCCCGTCAACTCAACCATATCACATGTTTCTACGATTCGGGAAGCTATGCGGTCGTCAAGATGAATAGAGAGTTCTTTAATAGATAAGTTAGAAGTGAAAATCATTGGAAGCTGATGATTGTAACGATTATTGATGACCATATAAAATGTTTCGGTTGCCCAATCAGTATTGCGTTCAGCTCCAATGTCATCAAGAAAAAGCACTCCTTCATATTTCATTAACTCTTCTTCATTGCGTTTTTTGCTATAAGCATCTCGGCTTATATCAAGTCGAATATCGCGCAAGAGTTCGGTAGTATTCCAGAATCGTCCCCGCATTTTAGTTTTTGGCAAACACCATCGATATAGCGCATATGCAATATGCGTTTTACCTGTCCCAACAGCTCCATGAATATAAATACCTCTTTTTGTTTCTTTAATTGATTCAAATAATTTCCGTATATATTCTGGCACATCTTCATATTTCGCTTTTTCATAGCGAGCAGGAACAGATGGTATCCAGAGGACAAGCTCATTATTTTCTTTTGTTATGTTCATTTTTTTTATAGCATCAATTCCAATACCAACGCAAATTTTTTCCGATATATTCCCACATTTTATCAATTTCGTTATATTCTTTATAAAAACTTTCATCCGGCATATTTTTAAAATTGTAAATCAAATCAAGGGTAGTTTTGTATATTTCTTTCCTTTTTTCGTTCCCAGTTATACTCATTTCTTTTAATCTTTCCTCGCAAAATTCTTTCAATGGTGGAATAAATTGAGAAAAATAACTGTCAAATTCCCACTTAATTGTTTCATCGTAGCCATATCTCACTCTTTGATAAGCGTATTTTATTTCTCGTATTAAGTCTTTTATTTTTCTAATCATTAGAATGTATTTACACACCAATTTTTAATTTCTTGACTAACTTTGCCTGCTCTGCTTTCTTTTCTTGCTCCCTCAATACATCTGTGTTCGGCAATTTTAGATAAATATAATGTATAAGCAAAAATTATTCCAAAAATAATTAACCCTGCAAATGCTCCTTGTATCAATCCTTTTTGAAAACTATTCATTTTATTTTGTTATAAAATATATTTTTTAATGTTATTTTTATAAAAAATGTTTGGACATCTAACACTGTTTATCCATTCTTTTTTGGGCGGGGTTGCCCCTTTACTTGAATCTGCTCCAATAATTGCCAAATCAATTCCTGCCAAATCTAACGAACTCATATTACCCAAGAGAGGTTCAAAACTGATAAATTTATAAATTTCTTTCGGTAGTTGTTTTAAATAATTCAACCTTTCTTGACTAGCAAAATCTATTGTTACACCACATTGCACATTTTTTAAAAAAAATGGCGACTTTGGATTGGTTAGACATTCAAATTCCAAATAGCGTTTCGGATTTTTTGTTAAAAATTGGAAAGTGTGTCTCGGATTTTTTAAAATAGTTGCCATTATTGTTTTAATCCACTCATCTTTTACCCAATCTCCGAATAAATCAGCCATTGAGCAGATGAAAATCTTGTTCGGCTTCTTTAGTTTGTACGGCTCGGTTATTCTTTCTGAATGAAAAGTTGGCTGGAAATGCCCATCAAATCTCATCGCAATACGCCGAGCGTAGCAATATGAACAGCCATTAAGACATCCCGTAATTGGATTCCAAGTATAGTTAGTCCACTCAATTTTTGTTTTGTTCATATATTTTGTTATCTAATAATTCCTATCGGAGCCTTGCGAATTGCACGCAAGCTTCAAAATGAAGGGGTCTTGCTAGCAAGACTTTCTATCGCTCCTTGCTAAGTGAGAGGAATTGAACCTCCGTCTTTCCTGTGAAACAGCAACGCTCTACCACTGAGCTACACTCGGCATATAAGAGTAGATTCTAGGCTCTACTCACGCCTTTTTTTTGTTAAAGTGCAACTAATTTACCTTTTTAGGAAGAAGTTGCAACTGAATGACTTTTATTTCTCCTTTCTGGCTGATTTGTTTTAGTGAGAAATTCTGACACACTGCTTTGCCTATTCCGATATGCAGGCAATAATTTACTGTCTTGTAATTGTCAATGACTTCGTTTTTTTTCAAGCAGAACGCTTTCGTTATCATTGAGAACCTACTTTCTGGCAATCGGGGCAGAGCACTCTTTTAATTTCAACAGTGCCTTTTGCGACATAATCTTTCAGACTTTCACAGACTAACTTTGACGGGCTTTGCCAAGTTTGGTCATCTCTTCGCAAGTGCTTTCCGCAAACGCAGACTTTCACAATTACTTTTGCCATTTTAATCACCTACCTTTCCTTTACAGTTTAATTTTTCCGCAAAATAATTCACATAAACAACGAGGGCAAATTGTGAGGATGCTTTGTGTTTTGGTTGATAAATAAAACGATAAAATATATTCATCGGGCTTTATCCAAGTTTCAGAAAATACTCTAATCATCAAACAAATTTCGCAAATTTCTAAAACAGCATTGTCATCGTAAATTTCATAAAGGTCAAAGACTTTCAAGGGACATTCTCCTTTCTCCTAAAAGGGTTCTTCCAATTTTTTGGCTCAGTTTCTTTCTTGTGTTCTTCTATGTCTTCTGCGGAATAAAATGGCAAATGAATTACGCCATTAAGGAACGAACAAGCGAAAGCGAGAACTTGATGATTTATTTTATAATCGTGATTATGACCGCAGATAGGACATTGAATAATACCTTTCATTTTTCATCTGCCTTTCCTAAAAAAGTATGAAATAAAATACTGATTAGAGGTCATCACAGACAAGTAACCTGCACGACCTCTGTTCAGTATTTTATTTTTTTAAAAGAACTGACAATTCTGTATCTATTATATCACATTCCCCCGCTGACACCGAAAGTTTATGAAGGCTATTTAACGGCCTCTGGCAGACCTTCGGCGCCGAAATAATCTGCCAGCGGGGAAAAATGATAATTTAACTTTCACGATTCATCCCGTTCTGGCAAGTATGTGCTCGCCATTGTGCTTGATAATTTCTCCTTGCGTGGCGTTAAATTCTGCTTCCGTGATAGGGAAGAGATTTACGTCCCCGTGCCGCCTGAATAATACTTCTTTTTTGTTTGTCATATATTTTTTAATTCTAAATTTTAAAACGTCGGTTCATTTTCTAATAAATTTTTATTCTTTTAATAATAATTTTTTGTCTGATATTGGATTTGGAATAAAAAACCATTTTCCAGTATAAGTAAAAATGTTAGAGTCCTCTTTTTTTATTTGTTCTTGATATTGACATAACATTCTGCCCTTATTGGTCAGAGCTATTATTTGTCCTGTGTCGCTAAGAATGAGTTGAATAATTTTTTCTTTTTTCATATATTTTTTAATTTGTAATTTTTAAAATGTCGGTTCACGATTCTTCGGTCAAGTTTAGGGAAAATAAATTTTTGTTAATTCTATTGTGGAAAATTTATCAACATCCTTATTATTCGGCGGTTTAATTTCATCATTCCATCGTTCTTGATTCAGCCATGTTGTCGGGTGGGGAATGAATTGTCCTTTTTTATCAGTCCACTGGCGGGATTTCTTTTGATTCTCCAATGCTTCCATTATTATTTCAAATAAACTGTTGTCAACTTTCATCCGTTGCCAAATAGTGGCGGCGCTCTTTTTTGCCATTTTGCGCGGATATTCTTTCCAAAATATTTCAAACTTTTCGTGGTCAAAGGGCGGTAATTCTTCCAGTTCTTTAATGTAATCTCGCAAATAATCGTAATGATGACACATCTCCTTGTTCTTAATGCATTCTGGGCAATCCAAAGCCAATGATTTCAGCCGTTCAAGGTTTTTTTTGCAGAAGATGGTTGTATCTTGCATAATTTTTAATGGTTCATACAGTATGCGGCGGTTCTTTCTCTAATTCAATCTCCAATAATTTTCCTGCGGGATTTTTGTGGCGGGGAATAAAATTGAAAGTTATAGTTCCGCCAAACTTGATACGCTCGCGGTTTAGATATTCTAGCGCGCTTTTGTGGGCTTCGGTCAATACGCTTGCGTTTCTAATCTTCCCCGCTCTCGCCCAATACATTGCTGTTTGCGAATCAGTGTAGATAGCGAGCGAATCGGCTTTTTGTTTTCCTTCATTCGCCAGCTCTACCGCTCGCGCTATTGCAATCAATTCAAAAACATTGATGTATTGTTTGAGGCTTTCAACCCTGCCAATGGCAATTTTTTCAATACGCTCGTGGCTTTTATCATCTATGATTGCAATCTTGCCACGCGCAACATTCTCCTTGTTAGTATCGGTGTTTTTCCAATCAAAACTGGCATCGCAATAAAATGTTTTCATTGGTGTTGATTTTCTTTTTGGTATTCTTCGGTCATATAATAATAATTTTTCCAATACTCTCGCTTAATTCCCAACGCGCTTCCAAAATTGCCGACAAGATTCATTCCCTCTTTGCGCAGTTGATAAACTATCGCTCCAAGACGCAAAATATAATTTTCAATAGCCCAAAAATTATCTACATAACCAACCTCTGCAATTCTATTTTTTACCTTTTGATGTTGAGTCATTTTTTTATACGCTTGCGTCTTCGGAGAGCGCCACGCCATACTCGCGGAGTTTGGCAATGATTGTAGCATTCAATCCAATCATTGTTTTTTTGCCCCACTTTGTATAATATAGTCCTCTCTTATCATCTTTTATGCCAAGTAAATCAATCACTGCATTCAACGCGTCATCAATTTTTGGTATTAAGTTCTCCATAATAATAATTTGGCAATACTTCGCGCCAGTCAACCAATCCCACCCTTACGAGTATTTGCGTTCGCAAGGGCAAAGACTTGAAAAAGTTTTGAAACTCCTCCTCTGGCATTGCCTCTAATTTTTTTAATGTTTCTTGCATATTATTGTTTTTATTCACACACTCGCACTCTATCATTAAAGATTTCTATAATTGCTTTTGCCTTTGATGGTGTCGTTTCAAACAATATCTCCGACCCGTCCGTTCCCCTCCAATACACGCCAACCAATTCACCCCATCCATATTTTGCTTTTGGAACAATAGATATGACTTTATCGCAAGTCAGTTTTTTATGGATTCGAGGGTTGTAAACAATTCCTTTGGCATTTTTTAAATGTTTCATAAAATTATGATTCAATTTTATTTCCATCGTCATCAACGACACAAGAATATACAAACACCTCCCGACCTTTAAGCCCGCACTTTGCGCACTTTTGCGGAAAAGAGACTTCGTCTATTTCAAAGTCAAAACCTCCCTCATGTTCCCAATCGTGTCCTTTCTCCCCGCACTTTTTTTGCTTTATTCCCTTTTTCGTCAGTTTTTTTATTATTATCATAATTTTATTTTTAGACAAACTCTCCCAACCTTTCTTTTATCATGTCTGCGTCTGCTCTTAATGGGATAACTTTATATCCAGTTATCAAGTCGCCCTTTCTATCATCCACTTTTTCTTCAAACACTTTTGACTGCGCTTTTTCTTTTGCGTCCTCCTCGCTATCCGCAAAAAGCCACACAATATGCGTTACCATTATTTCTACTTTGTATTTATTTTGATTTTTCATAGGATACAATTTTATTATTTTACTTATGCGATACGCTCGCACTAGCGCGACTTTTATTTAAAAGGTTATTGCGCCCTTTAATCCCTATTATATCCATAGCCAAGTTGATATTGTTGTTAGCTACCTTACCCGTTATCAAATGCGAGGACTTGTTTATAGCGATATAATAGGAATTAAAAAACACAATTTTGTCAATAGTTCCTATATTCCGATAGCGTTGTGCGTTTAGGCAATTTTAAGGTTTATAACCCTCTGGCAGTTCCAGCCCATGCGCTTTGCATTGCTCCTGTTGCCAGTCCATAGAATACCATAATGGAAACTCGCGCGACTCCGCAAGCCATTTTTGGCATTCTATGACTTCATTCTTGCTCCATCCGATTGCCAGCACCAACGTAAAGAGTGCCAGCGCGGCGATGATTGCTACGGCTTGCAATATGTTTTTCATATTAGTAGCCGCTTACGGCAAGCGATTGATTTTTTTGGCGACTGTTCACATTCTCCACCATATACTCATCGCCACCTCCCGCGTTTAGGTCATAAAAATACTTCTTGATTCTTTCTTTGAGCGCGTGAAAAATTTTCTGTTCTTTTTCGGATAGTTCTGACGGTTCAAACATTGCTCCGCCCACTATTGAGCCAGCAATCCCACCGCCCAAATAGTTTTGATATGAACCCATTACCGCCTCCTCCACGTTCGGAAACAGTTCCGACACGTCTATTTTTAGCGTTCCACCACGATATGATACATTACACTTAATGATATGCGCTTCAATATCAAACGCATCCGCAATTTTATTTTTTAGTGTTTTCATAAGGTTGATACAATTTTATTAATTGTCCAGCGTTGACTATACGCCAGATTTTCCCAGTTGAGAGATAGCGCCATTTAATCGCGCCTCTTTTGTGTCTTCGCTTAACATGTCCCAGTCATCGGGCATTAACAGCCCCCTGCTTTCAAGTCCCGCCTTTAACATTCTAGTCTTCCAATCATTTTTTTCTTTTTGTGATTTCCCAAAAACATCGCCAAGCATTGCGACCAGTCCGACAGACCGCAAGCCCGCCATCCCTTCGGCTTCTTTGGCTTTGCGTTCTATTTCAAGTTCTGTTGCATTCCGTTCTTGCTTGACCTTTTCAAGACCAAACACATACGCAATGTGATTGATATGCTTTGATGTAGTTGTTGACCAGTAACCATGCACATATAGTTTACCATTGATTTTATCAATAGTAGCCACATGTGTATTATAACTAAACACTTTTAATCCCTCAATGTGTAGATTTTTCTTGTATTGCATAATTTTAATATGCCCTATGCATAACACTATCAGAATATAGAAACTATTTAAAAATATATTTTAATGTTCTGTCTATTATTGACAACATAAGAGAAGATAAAACCAAGATAGGGATTATTTGGAGAGAATCTGATACAATTTTATTTATAATCTTTTTTAGCGGGCAATTGTGCGAACACAAGCCATCGCTGTTTTAAGATTCTCACCTCACCGCACACCCCAGTCTTATCCTCTTTTATGTTGTCAATTAACTTTCTAACTCCATCCTACTCTTATTTTTTATGTTGTCAAGCGTATAACTGTGTATAACTATCAATAACATAAGATAACATTATATTTTAAACATTGTCAAGTTTATTGATTGGATTAGTATTGACTAGGTTTAATTTATGTGTTGTGCTATTTTGGGGCGCTTATATTTTAGTTTAAATAGATATTTAATTAGGCGCGGTTATAGAGAAGATAAAGGAAGGCAAGGAGAGGGGAGAACTCTCATTTTTATCTCCTCCCCTCACAACACATATCCTATCTTTGTCAAGCGAACACTATCTTAATCTCTTCCAATTCCGATTTTAGGTAGTGGGTATGTTCCTTTCAAAGGTTTGTAAGTCGTAGGGGACACCCCAACCTAATTTATATATCTGGGGTAAAAGTCTTTTATATACTGGGGCTTATGGTTTTAGGCAGTCTCTTCCCCCTCTTGTATTGGTAAAAACAAGAGTAGCCATATTTATATGGTTTAGTCCCTCTATGGAGTTTTACTAGGTCTTTGGTGTCTCTTCTCGCTAATATAGTGAGAAGAAGAATATATTGGGTGTGAATGGGATGTCATTTAGAGCGACATCAACCCAGTATAGCCTCCCTTACCTTATTCGACTTTATTAGTTGTTACCTTCTAATAAAATCGAGCGCGCTCGGTTGCGTATCCGCTTTGGTAAGACCCCTTGCGCAACAGTCAGGCATCAAGCCTTCATCGAGATTCCTTTATTCGACTCCTGCGAGTGAATAATAGGTTTTCGCCTAGGAATTGAGGAGGAATGGTTACCTCCAGTCTGTGGTCTCCATAGGATTGAACAGGTGTTATTTATCAATATATAGGGATTATGCCGACATTCCACGAACTTTAGGCAAAATGTGTATATTGAATTGTTGTTTTCTTGTAATAAGTTTACAAGACACATAAAACCCCCAAGAATTACTCCTTGGGGGTTTTATGTAAGAAACTCGATAAAAACAATGCTTCTGGTATTATCACCAGAACTCAACACATTGTCGAGACGGACTGCGTATTGAATTCTGTTTATAATGTTTAACATAATTTTTATATGCGAATTTCTTAACCTCGCATATTGAGTATAGCAAGCCGACTATTCTTGTCAAGTGACAAATGTGAAAATTTGTGCTATATTGTTTTTATGGAAGAAAATGATAAAGGAAGTAAAATTGAGGAAGGAACTAAAGTTGATTTAAAATATGCAAAAACATCAATGCTGGTAGGGAAGCAATTTTACGGCGGCACTTTTGAACGATTTATGAAAGTGGGAGAGGTAAAAGAATTTATCGCCGCCTTTAAAGATTTTTATTACCAAGAAAAAATTAAAGACCCCAATGCTCGCTTGGCGGAAATTCTACAGAATTTTAATAAAGAATTTTGCGCACCGAGCGGAAAGAAATTTCATCCTTACACGGCTCAAGTCGCATGTTGGCGCGCCAAATGGGATTTGGATTTGATGCAACAACTGCAGGATAAAGAATTAAAAATTATTGAGCGTAAGAATATTCATCAGCTTATCAAGACGCGCGACGATGAACGGAATTTGGTTCTCGGCGCTCCTGACGATAATTCTTTGGAGGCGGGAGTAAGAACTCTTGGAGGAGAGCTTTTAAATGATGCGACCCAAATGCTCCGCGACGACCAGGAGTTGGAGGAAATTTATGACGATGAAACTCTTATTAAAAGAAGAAATTATATTGTTAATGTATTTTCCCATGCCACTAAACTTGTTCATGGCAAAGCGGCGTTGATGTTGAAAGCCTCGGCGGAGAAGAGAGATACGGCTGGATTTTTAATGAGTCTATTAGCAAGAGGAACGGCAGGTAAGATGTCAGACGAGGAGATGAATCTTTTAAAAAGCGCTTATGCGCCAAAATTAAACAGTGAAGCCATTAAACAAAATGAACCAGCCGCACATTAACCGATTCAGTTTCGATTCTCTGGCTAAAAACTTTCTAGTATCCACTATGGACGCGGAAACAAAGCAGAGATTTGTCGAAATGATTGAATCTGAACGTCGAGGAAGAGAAGATATTATTTATTTCTCTGAAGAAACACTTGGTGTCCCTTTGAATGATTATCAAAAGAAATGGTTAATTAGAACCACAACCCCGCGCAATAAATGGATGGAAAAGTTCGGCGACAAAATTGAAGATATTGGGGGGTTTATTTTTGGTTCAAACATCTCTTCTATAGGCAACCAGTCTGGAAAAACTGTAGGTATCGCCATTAAGCATATTTGGTTCAATAAATATAAAATCGGAATGGAGCTAGAGGCGAATCTTATTAACCAGGCGCATTACGCAACTTTGAATATTTCTCCCCACAGTCGCCAAACCAAAGCATGTTATCAACATATTAAAGATATTTTGAGCGGGCAGTTTATTATAGATGAAGACGGCAAAAAAAGATTAAATAATTTAAGTCCTTTGATGCGGGAATTTATTGTCGGTGACAATACCAATTTGGGAGAGATACGCTTTGCTAATAAATCCGTGGCTTATTCCGTTCCCACTGGTCAAGACCAAGCATCATCCCTTGCTGGCGCGCAGTTTGGATATATTAGTTATGACGAGTGCAGTCAATCGCTTCACCTTAAAGAAGAATTGGGCGCGAAGATTTTATCTCGTCTTATTAAATATGGATGTTGCCTCGATTTGATTGCCACCCCAGAGGTGGATAGTCCAAGCCACCAGTATTATCTCCACATCGTGCGGATGGGAATGAAAGGTATTCAAGGATGGTGGGCTTTAACCAATATGGGAATGGATGATAATAAATTTATTCCCAAAGAACAAAGGGAAAGAGCCAAGGCTTCTCTTTTGGCTACTGATAAAAAAAGATATAGACAAGTTGTAAAAGGTGAATTCATCACTTCTGGCAAGCGTTTTTTTGACAGTTCGGAAATAGAGAACTTGTGGAAATTGCCAGGGAAAAAAGATTGCCAAAAAAACGGAAAATATCTACTTGTCGCCGATTGGGGGTTTTCTGATAGTGGAGACGAATCGGTATTTATGATTCTTGACTATACAAATTTCCACATTAGTGGCAAAATAGATGTGGCGAATCACGAATCAATTAAAGGCGGTTCACCCCAAATGCAGTTCTCTCTTCTTCGCACTCTTTATGACCAATATACTTGGTATGACGATGATGGAGTCACTGCTCATCTCCCAACCTTTTTGACCGATGCGCAAGGACTTGGCGGAGTGGTTATTAAAAAATTATTGGCGCTGCTCAAACCGCATAGTTTTGAGATTGATAAAGATGAGGCGCTTTTTCTGACAAAGGGAGCAATGTCAAAAGGCAGAGATTATATTGAATCCGAAGTGGACGGAGCTATAATTGAGAAGAATCCAGATTATGGAATTGTTCGTTCTTATTACATTGATGAATTAAACGAGCAGTTAGGCTCTTACCATGTGGAAGACAAAAAATTGACAACTGATTTTACAATGACTTTGATGATGGGAATTTCTTATATTGTTAAAAAAATGCCGAAGACACCTATTAATAAAGTTGTATTCAATCATTTGGCGGGATATAATGCCAGTATTATTAAATCCCCGACGCAAATAATTTTACATAAATAAAAACACATGGGATTACTAACTTTTATAAAAGGAGGAATGTCGGTTGGAGAAACAAATCCTCGCGCTGTTGAATTGGCGAAAGAAATTACTTCTCTTGAAGGGACAATCCGTCTCGATTGGACTCGTCGCGTGTATGGGGACGGCGTATATTCTGGGTACCAAACACTCCGAGATTTCTACAAAGGAAAACAATGGTCATTTAGGAAAGAAGGCGGAGGCACAATGCGCACCTACAATTATTGTTTCACTATTGTGGAGAATATGACGGCGTTCTTGACCAATGAACCTCCTCAAATTTCTTGTCCCCCTAGAAGTGTTACTGACCCAGTAGAGCGAAGTCTGGCGGAAGGTCGCACAAAACTTTTGGATGCGATTCACGACGACAACGCGCTTTCTCTTGTTTTTCAAAGAGCCGTCCGCACAGGGTCAATCACGGGCGATGCTTTTATTTTCGGAGCTATTCCCACCTTTAAAGCAAATGAAGACGGAGTAAAAACTTTTGACCGCATTCGTTATTGGAATATCGAAAAGCCAGAACATATCCAAGTTCTTTGGAAAGATGAAAACTTCACAGAGATGGACGGCTTTATAAAAAAATATCGCATCTCCGTCGAATCGGCTAAACGGCTTTTTAAAGAAGAACTCAAAGATAAGAATTTTCATATTCAAGCGGACTATGACGCGGAGAATCCAAGCGAAACCCAAAAATCAGAAGTGCCGATGGTAACAGTTAAAGAATTGTGGATGGAGGATGAGTATTTATTGATGTTTAATAATGACAACAAACCTATTCATTATGTGAAACACGATTTTGGTTTTGTTCCACTCCAATATGTCCCCAACATTCATCTTCCTGGCGAACCCAAAGGGACATCAGATATTGAACATGAGCTTGACCCCCAGCAAGAATACAATGAAAGGGCATCGGATATGGCGGACATAATCAAGGAAATTTCCAAACCTGCCTATTGGGGCAAGAACCTTGACAATCTTACAGAAGTAAGGTCTGGTCAAATTGTGATTTATCAAGTTGGTGATGATGGCGACATTCAAGCGATGCCGAAAAGCGGTAATGTTTTTCCAATGGAAAGTTATTTAAACGACCGCAAAAACGACATTATCGCGCTTTCGGGTTTAAACCAAGTTCTCTATCCAGGCAATCAAGTTTTACAAGCAACAGGGCGAGCTCTTTCGGTTGTCATGCAGGGAGTCAACAACAAAGTTTCTCTTCGCAAAGAATGGTGGATTCGCGCCCTTAAAGAACTCAATAAATCAATTCTCTTTCATGCCGAACAATTTATACCGCAAGCGAAACTTTTAATCGGCGGATTTTATAAAACTGATGTCTTTATCAGCTCGGTACTTTTGAGAAGTGTGGTTGATGAAATTTCCAAATTCCAAGCCAAGGTACAATCCTTGACAACTACGCAACACAATGTCGGAATAAGCAATCCAAGCGAGGAACAAAAATTAATGAAAGAAGAATTACAGGATGAGATTTTAGCCACTGAAATCGCCAAACAGCCTGGTCTTCTTCATCAAATTCTCGCTGACCGAGTGGCTCAAATGAATCAAGCCACAGGAGGTGGAATTACGGGAGCAGGAATGGGTGGTATAAATGGACAACCTCCACCAGTGACTAGCGATGAGGATACTGCGGCGGGAGTTCCGCCAGCGGCGGGAGTCGCCTCGCCTGTAAGCCCGAAAGCCGCAATAGCGGGCAACGCCGCCAGAGCGGGCGGAGTGGCGGTAAAACCAAAATAAATCTATGGCAAAAGAACTTACCACAAAATTTTCGGTTGATTTGAGCGGAGTTGTTGAAAACTCCATTATTGCCGTTCGCAATATCCGTAAAAACGAGCAAGCGCGCAAAGAAGCGGAATTTCAGCGGGCTATTGCCAACGGACTTTCTTATGAAGCCCAAATTTCCATGCGCGAAGCTCAATTAGAAGAAGAAAAAAAATCTTCTCTTTTTGATGCTGATTATAGTGGCACTCTGGAAAAATCAATTACTGACACTAAAAAATTAAATCGTTTTAATAAATATAGAACTCGTTATGCCGAATCTTTAGGAGAATTAAGTTCTGGTAAAATAAATGAAGAACAATATCTTTCAGTTTTAAAGACTCAATTAAATGGAATTGACGACCCAGAACTTCGCCTTGAAATTCAAGGAGATATTGCTACTGCAGAAACAAAAGTAAAAACTTATAAAGATACAATTTTGAGCAATCAAGTAAAAAAAGCGAAATATGATGGCACAAAAAATGCCCTTGCCGAAGTTATCTCCAAAATAAATACTGCCCGCGCCCAGGCTTTAATAAGCGACAATCAAGATGAGGTTATTGCGTATGATGAAACTCTTTCGGCTCTTAATTCACAACTTTCATCCACTCGTATTCAAGATTCAATCACTGATTTCCATGTGAAAAGTTCCACGCGCGGAGTTAATCCTGTTGAAAAATTAAATTACATCAATTCTGAAATTCAAAAATCAGACCCGAATACCGCTATTAAAATCGGCGACAGGACATATGCTTCCGCCCAGCAATTCTGGTCTCTTGAACGAGATAATTTTTTGGCTGGCAGTTCTCAAATTTTCGGCAAATTTTTTGATGAATTAAGCGCGAATGTTAAAAATTCAATTAACGAAGAAGGTAGTAAATTTCTTAAAATGCCTCAATTTGTTCTTGATAATGCGCTTACTGTTTTTAATGAAGTTCGTAGCAGACCAGAGGCTGTTCCATTTTTAGATAAACTTAATAGTGTTCAATCATCAATAATGAGCGAGGCAGTGGATAAAGTGGCAAGACAAATTTATGAAGTTGGTTCTCAACAATTTGATTTTGAAAATGCGGATATACAACTCCAAAATTTTTCAACTCGTTATGGAGTGAATGTGGATACTTATAGAACTGCCTTGAGAAATCAAAATGTTGCTTTCGCCAAAGAATCTGCGGAATTGTTGGGTAAGGAAGAAGCAGAAAAAAGAACAATTACAACCGATTTACCTATTCCAAAAATTGATTTGGAAAAACCAGTGGTTTTAGAAACCCCAGTCAAGCCAACTGAAACCCCAACCCCAATTCCAACCCCAATTCCAACTACCGTCATACCCCCAGTCAAGCCAAAAATTTCTGAAACAATAGTGTCAACACCGCCTGCATCAAAATCCGCGTATACTGGGTCGAGTATTGTAGATTATCTTAAATCGGTTGGGCAAGATAGTTCAGTTGTTTCGCGCGCTAAAATTGCTGTTGAGAAAGGAGTTGTCAAATCAGAGGATGAATATTTAAAAGCGGCACAAACAAATGAAAATGCGACAATGAATACAAAATTACTTGAATCATTAAGAAAAGAACAATAATTTTATGGCAAGCATTATTCAACAAAGAGCATTGCAACAAATTTCAGATACGAGTTTTGCCCGCGCAAAAAAGCTCGCTGCTTTGGCTATTAAAACAAACACTGATAATTCTGGCAGTCCCACTGCGCGAGGGTATGAACAAGCATTGGTTTATTTGCAACCATTTATAGATTCTGGAAAAAAGAGCGAAGCATTGGATGCGCAGACTCTCATAGCTAGTTATAATAATTCTCTTGATAATCTTTCTTCAAAAAAACGAGACCAATCAGAAACAGTTGCCGCTTTTAAACTTCAAGAACTGGATTCCTATTTCACCACCTTTGACGGCGATATGGGAAGTTTTAGAAATCCTGCTAGTTTGATTGGCGCGACTTCAGAAGCTCTTGATTCTTTACTGTTGGGAGTTATCAATGCAATTGATGAAAGGTTAGCGAATAATGATTCAACGGATGCTCTTTATTCTTATATGAATGATTTGAATAAAAGAGCTGATAAAATGCGTGATTTAAGAAATAAATTTGATAATGGGGAGCTTACTGGGAAAACTCTTGACGGATTTGGTTATTATGTTGATACCAATCCTATTGATGGAAGTATTCGCGGAGCGGCTTTACTTCCAGTTGGTCTTGCGCCAGAAGATATTTCAAAAGGATATAGGCGATTAGAAGCTACTACAAATATCGGCGGAGCATTATTGCCTATATATGCCCCAGCGCAACAAGATGTTATGGGTGAATATGTTGCGCGAGTTGGCGATGCTAGTTGGAGTGGTTCTGGTAATGGAGCGCTTCAAGCCGATAAAGCAAAACAATCAAAGAATCTTTTTCAAGAAGGAGGATTTAATATTGGCGATGGTTCAATTTTCCCTGTTCGTAAAAATCAAATAGATAAAGGTTCATTTGGAAGAGGATTTATTGGAAAAGATGCTGAAGGGAATCCATTTGAATCTATTTTTTACAGAGGCGCTGACAATAAACTTTATTCTGTTGACCAAACAACTATTGACCAATTCAAACAAGACCCGTTGTTGAGCAAAAAACTTGATGGATATGTTACACAATTTAGTCCAAGCGAAGTGAAAAATCTTTCAAAAGAAGCCGTGCCTTATTCCCAAGAAAAAATTGGATTTGAAAGTAGAATAAGCGGATTCCAGTCACAAATGGATGTGGCTCAAACCGAAGCAGATAGAATGCAAAATATGGGATTCTTTGGAAAAATAAAAGAGGGATTAGGCGCGATAGGCGAGGGTGTTAAAGCTCGTCAAGAACAGCGTTCAACATCTTTTTTTGAAAATAAAAATGTTCCCAATAAGCCAGAAGAAGCTCCCACTGGAGGAACTTCAGAGAACATTATAGAAACTGGCAAGCAATTTTTCCGAAAAGTCGGTGGATTTTTTAGTGGCAGACCGCAATAAAAACTATGCCAATTCAAAATACCTATAATCCAAATCCCTCTACAGTGGATAGTCTCCTGCGCCAGCGACAAACACGGGTTGATTTGGGGCGTGAACAGGGATTGATTCCAGAAGCAGAACCAACACCGAAAGTTCCCGAACCATTCAAGCCTTTAGGGGTGGAACAAACCCCAGATTATAAAGGAAAACCATTTCATACAAAAATTACGGAAGATGCCGCACTTCTTGCTTATGCCATTCCAGTTGGATTGGCTCAAATAGCGACTCACCCAATTCAATTTTTAAAAGAAGCTCCTGGCGCAATAATACAAAGTGTTAAAGATGTGGTTGACCCCAATTATTATAAAGCACATCCTCTTCTTGGTGTTTTTAATCTTACTGGTTTCGTTGCTCCGATTGCTGGCGCGGCAAAAGCAGCTGCAATGAAAATAGCGATGAGAACAGCATTAAGCACTGGTATAAAAGAAGCCGTTACTCTTGGTGTTGAAGAAACTGTGGCAAGGTCAGCTTTATCTATTGGTATGAAAGAAGCAGGAGGTATTCTTTTAAAAAAGGGAGCTTTGGGTAATGCGGTATGGCAGGCGGCAAAAACAGGGAAAATAGAAATTGTTACCGAAGTTGCAAAGAACCTTTTAAGTAAAACAGGAATAGCTGATGATGTTGCTCTACGTGTTGCTTCTGAAATCTCAAACAATCTTTATACCACATTTTCACGACAGACAACTAAAATGAAAGTGTTAGAATCTGTTGCTCATCCAATTGGCTCAACGGCAAAATATGTCACAGAAAAAGTTGACCCCCTCCGTAAAATACTTTTTGGTTCTCCATCAGAAACTGCTGTTGCCAAATTATATGGAGCTGATACTGTTGCCAAAAACCCCGAAGGGTTTATTGCAATTGAGCTTTGGGCTGAAGCTCAACTCAAAGAACAAGGTTTGGAAAATAGTGTTGCCAATCGACAGCGTATAATGCAAAACTGGGTGGAACAAAATTCTCAATGGGCGGCGCTTACCCCAGAAGAAAGAGTTGCTCATTTTAAAAACTACGCCGAGTCTGATTTGACCCGTCTTGCAATACATGAATCGACTGGTCTTGACGTTATTACAGTCAAAGCGCTTCCACAAAATTATGTTGATGCGATGATTGAGACTCTTAAAGAAGCTCCAGCGGATTTTGATGTCCCTAAATTGATGGCATTGATGGAAGACACTTATGGCAGAGATTTTACTAATCATTCCGCCGAAATTAACAAAGCTCTCTTAAAAGGAAAAACAAATATTCTTAATCTTGCCTCCAACACAAAAGAGGAGTTAATAAATGTTGTTTCAAAATTGGGCGATAGCCGTTCAACTATTTCTTTTGCTAAATTTTCACCAGAAGTGCAGACTCTAGCTGAACAACTTGAGAAAACTGGTTATCGAATTGGCTATGCTCCGACACAGAAACCTGTGTCTTTTGCGGCAGATATTTTTGAAGGAGCTGTTCCAAAAACTCCAGCAGGAACGCCGAGTGAGATTGCTATTACTTCTTTTCGAGGGAAACCAGTTTCTTCGATTAAAGAGACTCTTCCTTATTATGAATCAACTCGCGCAAAAGGATTTGAAAATTCCTTAAAAGAAGCCGATGTTGTTGAAAAAGTTAAAGTGCAAGGTGTTAAAAAAACAGCTGGGTCTTGGGAGGGGAATATTGAACCAAGTTTTATTGCCAAAGTGAATGGAACTATGGAAAATAAATTAGCATATGCCGCAAGAAGAGGATTAAAGGGAAACCAGGATGCCGTAGCGATATTTACACCTGGCGAAGGTAGTGGGGCTAAATATGTTTTTAAGGATTTAGTTGACCCAGACCAAGCCCTTAAAGAAGCTCATGCTTTAGGTATTTCTGGGGCGACTATTGACATCAAGAACTTAATAGTATATGATGGAGATGGAAGTTGGGCTTCTGGCATTAAGGAGCTAGCAACTAAATTAAAAGTTAATCCTAATAAAACTAATGGAATCTTCAAACTTATCACCAAACAAGAATATCCAAGACTCATCGAAAATAGAGGAGTCAGAGATAATCTTCATCCCGACCTTATATCCAGGGATGGAAAAACATTTTCAATCTCCGCCACTCAAGCCAAACGAACTGCCTTCGGAAACTGGATTGACCGACTCGGATTCTCTCCCAGTGGAGTAATTGAAGGCGCAGCGGAATTTTCATATAGAGAAAACTTTACTCAAGGCATACTTGGTGATTTTGCAAAAAAGCACGGCAGTATTATAAAAGCCAAAAGCATCTCTTCGGCTGGACAAGTCTCAATTCCCATTGAGAAACTTTTTGAGTGGTTAGATAAAAACAAAGCTGTTATTCGCGGAGTGAGAGAAAAATATACTCTACCAGTACGAACTGTTTTCGACTTAAAAGAAGCCGATTTAATTCGTGCTGGTTTTAAGTCAGAAATTGCCACAGATATTGTTGGAGTTTCTAAAAAAGCGCTCATTGAAGTTCCAACTTCTGTCGTAGGAATGGGAGATAAGATTGTTAATTTTTTACGCACAAGAAACAAGGGATATAATTCTTGGATGAGTAGTATATATGACACCTATTTGAAAGCGGCGTATAGAGGTCGTTATGATTTAAGTCCATTTTTTAGCGCCCAAGAATTTGTCGAAACAAAACTTAATTCCGCTCTTTTTCTAAAAGACCCAAGCCTTTTAGCTGGTGGACGAACTATTCAAAAACTAGGCGCTTGGACAGCTGGTAGGCTTGGAAAAAAACTTGAAGGAACAGCAACATACCTTCGCGAAATTATTGAACAACCACCACTTAATGAAGTGGTTGCGGTTCGTGATGAAATTCTTGGCACTTTGCAAAAGACGATGCTTGATTATACTTCCAGCCCAGATATTATCGGTATCCAAAATACGGCAATGGGAATTAAAGGTCTTGCAAGTGAAGCTGCTTTTGAACAGTCAATTAAATCTCGTAATCTTTGGTTTGCCATAACTGGACAATCTTCAGTTCGAATGGCAACGACATTTAATAAGGCTCTTGCCAATAAATTTGGCATGACTCTTGAATCCGCCCTTGATTTTACAATGGAAGAAGGTGTAAAAAAATATAGAAATCCTCAAATGATTCAATTGATGCGCGAAGCGACACAAGAAGTGTTTCATTACAAACCTGGTTTTTTGACTTCGCCCCTTATTAAAACAATGAACATTATTTGGTTTCCGTTTCGTTTTGAAGCAAAGACTGTTTCCCTTCTTTCAAAATATGTAAGCAATCTTTCTCCAGCAAGCAGATTGGTTGTGTTAAATAATTGGGTGCATTTTGCGAATTGGGCGGGAACAGATGAAGGCATTGAATGGAGAAGAACTAATCGAAATATGTTTTATAACATTCTTTCTTATGTGACCGCTTACGAACAAATGGGGCAAGGTCTTGAAGCTGTATCAAAAGGAAGATTTTTCGGCGGCAATGCGGGGTTAATTGGAGCAGTTCCTTTTGGTTTTGTTGTTAATCTTGCTAGAGAACTGGCAGTTCTTCCAGAAGATGAAGACCAATTTGACCCTAAAACTGGGAAGCGTTTTACAAAACAAATTCCGCGCGAATTGATTTCAGCGGCAACTTTCGCCAATGCTCTGGAGCAATTAATGATAAGTGTTAGTCCCTCCACTCCTTTTTATTCTTTGACGGGTGGAGTGATTGGCGGTGTATCGCCAAGAAAAATTTATGAATCATTGGTGCGACAAGTTGTTGGAGCGGGAAAAGGAATTATAGAAGGGAAAGACCCTGCACGTGGAAGACAAATACTAGAGCGTGATTTTAAGCGTGTGCCTTTGGATTATAATAGATTTGCTCAATAATATGGAAGATTTACTGAAAGGTATTTTAGGGATAATGGGAGGATTGGCTCCGATTTTAATTTTGATGTGGTTTGATTCCTAAAATTCTGATATAATAAATTTAGTTATTCACAAGTAAGTTTAGTCCACTTGCTTGACATTAAAAAATAAGGTATTATAAAAATAAATTTATGAACGAAACAGTCCCCCCTACGGCGATACCGAGTGGAATACCTCCCACTCCGCCAGTAGTCACCCCTGTGGTTAATCCGCCAGAGACGGTCTCTCTGACAAAAGAGGCGCATGACCAATTAAAAAGGGATGCCGCGCGCGCATCAAGCAATCAGCGCAAAGCAGACCTTTGGGATAGAAATCAAGGAGGCAAAGGAAGTCATTTCAAACCTACCGCCCCTGCGACTCCGCCCTCGGAAGAGGAACGAGCGTCAGTAGCCGCGGCAGAAGACCGAAAAGCGGAGCGAGGCTTGCTTTCATTAGCAGCCGACCCAGCTTTCCGAGAAGTGTTTGATGCAGACCCAACCCTTCGCAACCTTATGACATCTAACCCATTAGCGGTTTTGCCGATGCTTGCTCCCGACGCGCTTGATGCAGAGGATGCAATCACATTAGTAAAAGAAGCTCTTGGCAAAAGAGCCAAGCCAGCTACCCCGCTCGTACCGCCCACACCGCCTGTTTCACCCACTCCGCCTGTTGGCGCGATAAACGCGCAAGACAAACCCGTGAATGCAGAGGTTGAAGCGGCGCGCAAAATTCCGAATACTGAACGCGCAGTCGCAGGAATGATTGGCGCTAGATTGAGGGAAAGTAAGGGGAAGAAATAAGAAAAGACAAATGGTCTTTAGTCAAGATTATTTGATATTAAAACTTAATTTTACAAATTTATGGCTTTAGCTGCAACAACTCCTTTAGCGTCTTATGACCAAAGCGCTGGTGAGTTTCTCGACCTTTCTAATGAACTTGCGGAGATAATCAGACGGGACAATGTTTCGTTCTTATCTCGCGTTGGTATCAGTGGAGAGGCGACAGAAACCACCCATTCTTGGATGGAGGATTCGCTTAATGCGAATACGGTTACCCTTGATGAATCGGGTTTTGATTCATCTGAAACGGATATGACTTTCGTATCCACCACTCCTCTTCGGATTGGTTCTTTGCTCCGAAATGTGTCGGAGGCTGGAAAGACTGAAGTTATTCAAGTTACTTTAGTGGATTCTGCTACTATCTGTACAGTTGTTCGAGGTTATGGTTCCACCACTGGTGAAGCTCATAGCACGGGTTCAACTTGGAATGTTATCAATCCCCAACAAGAAGGACAGGATGCTCCTACGGATATAAGTAAAGTTCGCACGAAGGTGTCGAATTATACTCAAATCTTCCAATATGGAATCAATGTGTCGCACACAATGAGGTCTGTATTGCAGGCGGGAGTAGCCGATGAGTTCACTTTCCAGGTTGCTCGAAGGCTTATGGAAGCCATGAGAGAGCTTGATGCTTCTCTTGTTGGTGGTATTAAATCAGCTTCTGCTGGTTCGGATTCTGTTTATCGTTCAATGGGCGGTATTCTTGAATTTGCCAACCAAGCGACTGGTAATTTAAACACCACTTCTGAAGCCCTTTCTCTTTCCGTCGTAAATGCGATGGCAAAGCAGATTTGGGATGACGGCGGATACCCGAACTTTATCCTCGTTGGAGGCAAACAGAAGAGAGCAATCTCTACTTTTGACCAGTCAGCAAGGCGTTCTGTTTATGACAGCACAGTCGCTGGATATGTAGTGGACAGAATTATTACTGATTTGGGTTTTGTGCTTGATGTTATTGTTGACCCTTGGATGCCCGATGACACTGCCATTGTTGGCGATTTGAACAAGTGCCGTGTTCTTCCTCTTCGCGGTTCTGCGATGAGGGCAGAAGACCTCGCCAAGACTGGCGCTTCTTTCAAAGCCCAGATTTATGGTGAATACACCGCTGAATTCAGAAACGCAACATCGGCTTTTGCCCACCACAATAATTTGACCTAGTCAAGTTATAGTTCTCTTTCTGGTTCTCTACTTTAAGCAGAACTAGACCCCAAAAGGGTCGAACTTAATGGATAAACAAAAATAAAATTTATGGCTATAACACGAAGTCAGACACAATTTGGTAAAGAAATGCCATCATTTGACCAGGCAAAACCTGGTTATGACAGATTGGTGAATAGCATTAAATCTGATGACATTCATCCTAATGTAATTCAGTATGCGGAAGTTGCCGTTACTGTAGCAGAAATGCTTGCTATACGCGCAACTCCGAAGACTCTTATTGCCGCCCCTGGAGCTGGTTATGCCTTGGAATTTGTATCCGCAGTATTCATTTATGACTATGCGGCTGCTTTCACTGAAACAGATGACAATCTTGCAATTCGATACACAGATGGTTCTGGCGCTACCGTTAGTTTGACTCTCGAAACTACTGGACTTTTGGATGCTGTGGCAGACAAAGTTTCCACGATTCAACCTCTTGCTACGGATGTCCTGGTAACAGCAAACGCAGCTCTAGTGCTTCACAACACTGGAAATGGCGAACTTGGTGGTACTGGTTCTCCTTGCCGAGTCAAAGTAGCTTATCGAGTTCACGCAACAGGTCTATAATCTTGTTCTGGATTCCCTCTGCTCCTCCTTTTTTGGGAGCAGAGATGAGTCAAGAACACAGACTTGCATTAAAATAAAGGTCAATGGTATAATTAAATTAACAAAAACAAACCCATGGCAAAAACTTTACCAATTTCAACAACAACAAATATCTTTTTATCTATAAGAAACACTTTGGTCAAAGGAGTTTCTCTTTGCGCCGCCGCCGCCAATTCTGTTCTCGAAGTTTTTGACGGAGCCATTGATACCATCGCAACTTTTACTATTGCGGATGGAGGTTCCAGTTACGTGGTCGGAGACCTTATAACTCTAGTTGAGGGAGAGTTTGGTGGAACCAAAGCTATATTGAGAGTAACTCAAATAGATGACCTTTCACCATCATCTTCTATTTCTTCTTCACCATCGAGTTCTATTTCTATCTCTCCTTCTAGTTCAACTTCACCGTCTAGTTCGGCTTCGCCATCTACGAGTATTTCATTATCGCCTTCAACCAGTATTTCTTCTTCTCCTTCTAGTTCAACTTCACCATCAACTTCATTATCTCCTTCAACCAGTATTTCATCATCACCCTCGGTATCTGAATCTCCTTCAACCAGTATTTCTGCTTCACCATCAACCAGTATTTCATCATCTCCTTCAACTTCTGTTTCTTCCTCTATATCACTTTCTCCTTCAACTTCCATTTCTTCTTCTCCCAGCGCCTCCTTATCGCCTAGCGTTGGGGCTGGACGAGTTACTGCGGCGGAAATTATAAATGCTGGAGGCGGTTATACTGCTGGTAATACATACGCTACGACAGGAGGAACTGGAACTGGCGCAAGAATAACAGTCGCTACTGTTACGGATGCGGGTACATCTATCGCCAAACTAGCCTGTGTCGCTAATGAATCTGCTTCTCCGTTTGTTTTTGATTGCGGTATGCTCACCACAAAAGGTGTTAGTGTTCGTATCTCTGGAACTTCAGCAAAAGGTCATCTCACTTACGAATAAAAATCTTATTCATAAGTAATCCACAGAGCGCCAACTGGCGCTCTTGTTTTTTGTGTTATTTAAGATAGAATAGAGTTATGACAAATGTAAAACTCTCGGTAATAATCCCCTCATATCGTGACCCCCTCCTTTTTAAAACAATACAATCTCTTATTGATAATTCCGAACTTGCCAAAGAAGAACTTGAAATTATTGCGGTTTGGGATGGATATTATCCATCATCAAAACTGATTATTGAAGACCCCAGAGTTCGTTATATTCATTTGGGTAAGAATCGGGGGATGAGAGGAGCTATTAACGCTGGTATGGAAATTGCCAGAGGAGAATTTGTCGCGCGGCTTGACGAACATTGCAGTTTTGGAAAAGGGTATGACAGAATTTTAACTGAAACTTGCGAACCAAATTGGATAGTCACTCCGACTCGTTTTTTTCTTGACCCCATAAAATGGGAATTAATGGATATTCCTCCCGTTAATTTTTGTAAATTAGTCATCAAAGGGAACCCGCCAAAATTTAGCGGTGAAGTGTGGAAAGAAAAGGATGAGGAAATGAAAGACATAATGATAGGTGAAACCATGGCTATGCAAGGAAGTTTTTGGATAATGCCGAGAGCTTGGTGGCAAAAAGTTATTGGAGAAATGCAGACCGAAGGATATGGTCATCTAATTCAAGATTCTCACGAAATAGTTTTTAAGACTTGGAAAGCGGGCGGAAAATTAATGTTGAATAAAAATACATGGCACAGCCATAAACACAGGGATTTCCCACGTATGCACAACAATGGAACTCCCGAAAATCCAGCAAATTGTCAAAACGGATATAAATATGCCCTAGATATTTGGGAAAATTATTATCGAAATGAAATTGTGCCAATATGGAAAATCTAACTTGTTTATTTTTAACACTTAACAAAGTTCCATGGCAGGAATACCATCGAAAAATAATGCTTGAAGCGATAGGGAATTATCCTCTTATTACTATTTCGCGTCTTTCAATGGATTTACCAGGCATTCAATTAAGACAAAATGAAGAACAATCTCACGACAAGATTTATAAATTAATGTTGCAAGGCGCTAAAATAGCAACGACGGATTATATTGCGATGGTAGAAGACGATATGTTATATCATAAAGACCATTTTGAACTTCGCCCTCCACTTGATACTTTTGGTTATAATTGGAATCGTTGGTCTCTCTTTACTTTTGGAGAACCTACTTATTCTTTCAAAAGAAGATATTGCAATGGATGCAGTATATTGCCAAGATTGGAAATGATTGATGCGCTGAAAGAAAGGTTTGCCAAGTGGAAAGAGATACCGCATGTTTTAAATGGGGAACTGGGATATGAGAAAGTTGAGAAAAATTTGGGAGTGAAAGTGAGAAAATCTATGCCAATGTATTCCAAAACCCCCGTGGTTCAAATACATCATATTTATGGTACACCAGGAATTGGGAAAATACACTTAAAGCAAGGAGATACTACAGACCTTGAAGCGCGAAAAGTAAGAAAGAGAATGGGAATGATGCGGGCATATTCAATTCCGTATTGGGGCGAATCTAAAGAACTCGTAAAACATTTTACATGAGCGATATAACTGCGATTTTTCTAACTCAAAATGAAGTACCAGAGAGCTGGGCTGCCTATCATCGGGGGGTATTATTAGAATCTTTGAACGGCGCGCCGCTTATTATTATGTCAAGAAAGCCGATGGATTGGGGCACCATAAACATGATACAAGACAAACCAAAGAGTTTGAGTAATATATATTGGCAGTTACTCCGCGCCGCCAAAGCCTCGACTACGGACTATGTCGCCGTAGTCGAGGACGATTCTTTATATCCATTCGAGCATTTTCTTCAAAGACCAAATAAAAACTGTATCGGCTACAACATGAATCATTGGTCAGTCTTTACACACGGGGAGCCTATTTATTCATGGAGAAATAGGCGGGGTAATTATTCCATGTTATCATATAGGAAACTGGTCATTGAAGCCCTTGAGGAGCGTTTCGCCAAATATCCAAATGGCACGCCAGACAATATCACGGGCGAAATCGGCAGACCGATGGTAGAACACAATATGGGTATTGCACTTCGAGAAGTAGAAGAATTTGAAACCACGGTGAGCATTATAAATTTTAACCATCCTTACGCCTCTGATGATTTGCAATTAAGACAGCGAAAAGTTCACGGTCACATTAGAGCATACGACATACCCCTTTGGGGAAAAGCCAGCGAGTTAATTAAAAGATTTAAGTAAAATATGACATTTTCAAAAGGATATACATCTTGCAACTGATAAACTAAAAAAATGGACATAAATCAAGTAAGAAAACTAAATGCCAATTTGAGCAAGAACTATACTACGCATATGACTATGCTTATAAAAGTTCTACTTGCGAGTAAAGGAGATGTGGTGGAGTGCGGTGGAGGAGTATTCAGCACCCCCTTGCTTCATTGGATGTGCAAATTTATGGATAGAGAATTGATTACTTATGAAAATGACCCTGCTTATTTTGCATTTGAACACACTTTTCAAAGTCGTCAACACAGAATACGATTCGTAGATGATTGGGATAAAATAAAGATACCTGACCAAGTGAGTGTTGTCTTTATTGACCATCATCCGCCAGAACGAAGAATGGTAGAAACCCTGCGCTTCAAAGATGTCGCTGATTATATTGTGATTCACGATACCGAGAGACCGAGCAGAAAATACAATCTGCCAGAGGTGTTTGCGCAGTTCAAGTATCGGTATGATTGGAAGGAGTGCCGACCCTGGACGAGTGTGTTGTCACAGCGTTTTGATGTTGAAAAATTTCTAAAATGAAAAGAATACCACTTACAAAAGGAAGGTGTGCGGTAGTGGATGACGAGGATTTTGCTATGCTCAATAAGTTAAAATGGCACTACAGTGGAGGATATGCACGAAGTAATATCAGCGTTCAAGGAGGAAGAAAAAGGATTATTTCTATGCACAGTATTATCAATTGCACCCCAAGTGGGTTTTTTACTGACCATATTGATAGAAACACTCTTAATAATACAAGAAAAAATCTTCGCACTGTTACGCGCTCTCAAAATGCTTTTAACATTAACATTCCGAAGAATAATACGTCTGGGTATATTGGTGTGCATTGGCATAAATATGCGAAAAAGTGGCGTAGCTATATAGAATTGAACGGTAGGCGTATTCATCTTGGATTGTATAAATCAATAAAATTAGCAATTAAAGCAAGAGATAATGCAAAACAAAAATACCATGCAATATGACCTCGCGGTAATCATCCCCGCCCGCGCCGAAGAATTTTTGAAAAACACGGTGGAAGATTTGCTGAAAAATAAGCGCGGTAATACTGAAATTATCGTTGGGCTTGACGGACAATGGAGTAATCCACCGATAGACCAACACCCAGATGTAAATGTGATTTATGTTCCAGAATCTATTGGTCAACGCGCAATCTCAAATACGTGTGCCAGATTGACAAAAGCAAAATACATTATGAAACTCGATGCCCACTGTTCAGTTGATGAAGGATTTGATGTAAAAATGTTGGATGCTTTCAAAGAGGTTGGTGACAATGTTGTGATGGCTCCCACTATGAGGAACCTTCATGTATTTGATTGGATATGTAAGTGTGGCTTTACTCATTATCAAGATAAGGGAAATATCTGTCCACAGTGTTCAAGTCAGATGGACAAGAAAATAGTATGGCAACCGAGACGTGGCACCAGGAATTATTCCTACTGCTTTGATAGCGAGCCGCACTTCCAGTATTTTCGTGAGTTTAGTCGCCGTCCAGAAGGACAGGGCGACATTACAGAATCAATGAGCTTACAAGGGAGTTGTTTCGTAATGACGAAGGAAAAGTATTTTGACCTTAACATTGATGATGAAACAATGGGTTCGTGGGGAAGTCAAGGTTTAACTGTTGCCTGTAAATTTTGGTTATCGGGTGGAAAAGTATTGGTAAATCATCTCACGTGGTACTCGCATTGTTTCCGCACAAAATCAGCCAATGGTTTTGGGTTTCCTTATCCCCAATCTGGCAGACAAGTAGATAGTGCCAAAAAAATGGCGCGGGACTTATTTTTTGAGAATAAATGGGAGAAAGCCATACACTCATTATCTTGGCTGATTGAGAAGTTTAGCCCAGTGCCTGGTTGGACAAAAGAAGATATTGAGAGGATAAAGACTAATGAAAAAAATGTGGTATAATTTGAAATATGATTAAAGACTTATTCCTAAATAAAAATAGCAAAGAGAAATCACAAATCAAATCTTTTGAAATTGCCAAATTAAAACATTCTGGTATCTATGACAGTCTTCAATATGGAACTAAAATTGAAATCATTGGCGAGGTAAAAGCCATAGAAATAAACGGGCAACACGGGATAGAACTTTTTGCCAAAGCGTGGCGAGGAACTCAACAGCTCGGTTTCGGAGCTGACGGCTCGGTTGAAATAGAAAGGTTTAGGATTTTCAATCCACCTATTCTCGTTGATGACCCGAATGGAATAATTATCAGAGAATGGACAGACGAAATAACAAAAGAATTAAAACAAAGAAAACTAAAAGAAGACCCGATTGAAGCGATAAGACAAGTCATCGCTCATAATGCTAAAATAGTAGGAAAAGATAACGGGAAAATAGTAACAGGCAAAGTGGGAAATACTACATCTACTTTTTTTCCTGATTATAATCCTGAAAGCACCAGTGTTGATGGACTTCTTAGTGATGAAACAGTAAAAACTAGTTGGACACTTAAAAAGACAGCTCCTGGAACAGGGGCTGATGACATTAGTGCTTCCGCAGGCGAAATGTATACGATGTCACCAGCTTCCGAGGGAACTGATTATTGGTATAAAATTAGATGGTCAGCTTTTCTTTTTGATACTTCTACTATTGGCGGAGGAACTGTTAATTCTGCAATCCTTTCAATTTATGGCTTAAGCAAAGTGGACAATGGTTCGTGGGCTATTGACCTCAATATTTATTCATCATCTCCTGCTTCTAACACTTCATTAGCAGCAGGAGATTTTGACAGTTTCGGTAATGTAAATTTCTCTACAAATATTAGCTATAGTAGCTGGTCAACATCAGGATATAATGATTTTAGTTTCAATGCAAATGGAACAAGCACAATTAACACATCCGGAGTTTCTAAGTTCGGACTTCTTGATTCTAAATATCTTATTGGCTCAAACACACCAACTTGGCAATCTAGCGGACAAAATGCTGTGGGTGGTTATTATGTCGACCAAGCAGGCACTGCCAACGACCCTAAACTGGTGGTGGTGCATAGCAACCCTAATTCTCCTTCATCTTCTATTTCCAGTTCTATAAGTTCCTCTATCTCTAGTTCACCAAGTTCCTCAATTTCTTCCTCAATATCGTCCTCAATTTCTTCCTCAATATCGTCCTCAATTTCTTCCTCAATATCGTCCTCAATTTCTTCCTCAATATCGTCCTCAATTTCTTCCTCAATATCGTCCTCAATTTCTTCCTCAATATCGTCCTCAATTTCTTCCTCAATATCGTCCTCAATTTCTTCCTCAATATCGTCTTCTGTCAGCTCTAGTATTTCTTCATCAGTATCACCCTCCACAAGTATTTCTAGTTCTATTTCCTCAAGTCCATCTACTTCTATTTCATCTTCAATTTCTTCCAGCATTTCCTCATCTATTTCCTTATCTATATCTACTTCCATTTCATCTTCCCCATCATCTTCGGTTAGTCCATCTAGTTCCATTTCTTCATCTATCTCTAGTTCTGTGTCTAGCTCGCCAAGCATATCAATTTCTTCTTCTATCTCTAGTTCGCCTTCTATTTCAATATCAAGTTCACCTAGCAGTTCCATTTCTTCTTCTATCTCTAGTTCTGTGTCTAGCTCGCCAAGCATATCAATTTCTTCTTCTATCTCTAGTTCGCCTTCTATTTCAATATCAAGTTCACCTAGCAGTTCCATTTCTTCTTCTATCTCTAGTTCGCCTTCTATTTCAATATCAAGTTCACCTAGCAGTTCCATTTCTTCATCTCCATCATCATCTGTTTCTCCGTCATCATCCATTTCTAGTTCTCCATCCGCTTCTCCTTCCCCATCAGCCGCAATAGGAATTATTCTTGGCAGAAACAATGATACCAGTATAATAAGAGGTGTTCGCTTAATTAAAACTTAATGTTATAATATCTTTATGTTGTATAGCGCGCTTATAACACTTTTAAGAAATCAAGTTGGCGATACCCGCCGAAGGACTCATGTTGATTTTACGGGCGATGGAAGCACAACTATTTTCCAATTGCCAGACGAAACATTTCCTGTTCTCGACCAAGCAGGCACTTATATCTTAAAAGTTGCTGGCACTACTCAAACCGAAACCACAAATTTCACCCTAGACAAAGATACGGGAACTATTGTTTTTGTGACCACAGCTCCCACAAGTGGTCAAGCGGTCACTTTTGATGCAAGCGCGGTCTATCTCACAGACCAAAATTGGCTTGATATTATCAATCAAGTTATTTATTCAATGGGCGATGATTTCTGGAAAGAATTTATTGATACCGCCCACACTGCCACAGCGAATATGTTGTCGCTTTCCCTTGTGTCATTACAAGTAAATGCAATAGCGGTTTATGAATTTCAGCGCCGTGTAGCAACTACTGATGATTGGACTCCTGTAGAAGAGGATTGTAATTGGAGATATGACCGCGATAATAATATAATTTATATTGGCATTAGAAATGCTTTCACTTTAACAGGAGAACTTATTCGTCTCCGCGGGTTAAAAAAATACACGATAGGAACATTGGTCTCAAGCACCTTGGATGTGCAAGATAAATTCCTTACCATTCTTGAATATGGTTGTATTGCCCGTTATTGGAGACATCGCTATAAGAGCGTGGTCGAACTTGTTTCGAAGATGTCTCAAGAAGCATCACGCACTCCATTGCAGGAACTTATAATGTTATCTGACCGATTTGACCGTCTCTATGAAATTGAAAAAGGGAAATTAAAACCAGGAAAACCCGCACATATTATAGCGCCCTATAAAAATGGAGGAGGCAGACCTTAATTCGAAAATAAAACTATGAGTTATGTTACAGGTGGCACAAAGGGCAAATACCATGTTGGACTAAACGGGCAAGGGTTAATCCTTTCTGGTTCTCCCGACCGTCTTGCTTATGAAATGAAGCAAGCGCCAATCTATGGAAATCGATTTGCCCAAGGAGACCGTTCCTATGGGGATTTTTCTTTCTGGTGGTTTTGG
>Ga0209518_1000708_pt1 | contig 41311 bp, 53 predicted proteins | sample RifGroB1_FD_183993 | JGI IMG/M metagenome (GOLD analysis project Ga0209518, IMG submission 183993) | Groundwater microbial communities from Rifle, Colorado, USA - Groundwater B1 (SPAdes) (version 2) | ecosystem: Environmental > Aquatic > Deep subsurface > Groundwater | place: Rifle, Colorado...
CTAATTATCTTCGGTTTGATATTTCTAATTCAGCCGGGGCCAGTTCGGAAGTGATGAGGATAAATGGTGATGGGCGGGTCGGGATTGGCACCACCACTCCCGGGGCTGCCCTTGGCATCCAAGGTGACATCTTCCTCGCTGGTCGCTTGGTCTCCACTTCCTCCACCGCCACTTCCACCTTTGCCGCGCCGGTTAGCTTAACCAAAATTGTCACCTCCGCCACCAGTACCGGCACGAACGGCTTCGATATCTCCGCCGGTTGCTTCGCGATAAACGGCGTGTGTGTTGGCGGGAGCGATAACGGCACCGTTTCCTCTGGCCTGGCCGGCCAATTGGCTTATTATGCTTCAGACGGCACCACTGTTTCCGGCACCACCACTGGAGTGATTACCGCCGGCCGCTTCACCGCCACCACTTCGGTGGCCAGTATCTTACCTTACGCTTCAAGCACACACATCTCTGTTTCAAATGGTCTAACCGTGACTGGGGGAAGGTTGGGGGTGGGTAATAGCAATCCGTCTTATGCTTTGGATGTAACGGGTGACATCAGAACTTTAGATGGGTCGTTAAAAATCCAAGACACCACCAACGGTTTAATAAGTATTAGTGACAATGGTCTCAGAAGTTTTGAGTTAGGTGTTAGTTCTAACAGTGACTATAATTTTAGTTTTATAAATTATGCTGACGGGGTATTAAAGGTTGGGATTGGGACGACCACGCTAGCCGATAAATTAACTATTGAGGAAGGCAATTTGCGATTTAATTACGCTCAATCAAACGGAACAGATGGAACTTTTGGTTACATTGATTGGGCACAAACTATGGGGTCAGCAGAGTCGGTGGCCAGGATTGAGGCTGTTAGATATCCTGGTAGTTGGGATTATGCCGGTTTGCGATTTTTTACCGCCAACGGAACTATTGCTGAAAGGATGAGAATATCCGATGTTGGTAGTGTTGGCATCGGCACCACTTCGCCTTCGGCCAACTACAAACTTTCCATCGGCGGTGGTAACCTCCACATCGGTGGCTTCATCACCTCCACCTCGACTGCCGCTTCTCGACTGCCCTACGCTTCGTCCACTTCAATCACCGTGTCGGGCACGGCTTATATTTTGCCCCTTAGTGGTAGTGCCGAGGCTATCGCTCTATCGACCGGCTATACCGGCGCAAATTACAAAAACAATATCTATACTTCAGTCAACACGGGAACTAACTCGTCTAATTATCTTCGGTTTGATATTTCTAATTCAGCCGGGGCCAGTTCGGAAGTGATGAGGATAAATGGTGATGGGCGGGTCGGGATTGGCACCACCACTCCTGGCTCAAGGCTAGCTATTCAAGGTAATTTACAGGTTGTTGGCCCGTCGGTAATTGGTGGTGGCATAGCGACAATGTTAAATGGTTCAAGCACTAAAATTTCAAATGGAGCATACGGTGCTTCTGATAGTGGTGGAACTGGGGCGGATGTCTATATTGCAAATGGTGGTAACGCGGCCAATGGTGGGGATAGTGGTGGTGCCGCTGGAGATATTTTTCTTGCTCAGGGTGGTGAGGAAGAAGTCGCCGGAGTGGGAACCGATGGTGACGATGGTAATGTTTATATAGGTAGCCACCTAACAAACATTCGTAACGCTGTTTTTAACTTATTCGGTGGAATGAGAATCGACACCGCTTCAACAACCGCCTTCCGTATTGTTAATGGAGCTACCCCGATTATAACAGTAGACAGCACCAACTCTCGACTAGGAATCGGTACCTCGACACCCGGCAACATTCTTTCCCTGGGAAACACAGGTATTCAAACTATCAACTTCCGAGTAAATGCCACCTCCACTTTTGCCTCCTCTACCAACTTAACCAGTGGTTGTTATGCAATAGGAGGAAGTTGTGTTGGGGTGACAGAATATCGGGCTTGGTCTATGGCCCCAACTACAACGGCGTGGACCGCTACCACGACTGATATGTTTTTAAGCTCGGCACCGACTAATGAGAATTGGGAATGGGCGGAATGTTCAACTAACGCCGGCACTCTTGATATTGTGGTGTCTGATGGAACTAACTTCTTTAACTATATGATTGGGGTCTCATCTACACCTTCCCATTTCACTTTCTCTACCAACAACAGTTTCAGCGCCGGAGAAAAGAGATTTATCAGGGCGGGCAACCCAGCCTCATCTCCATCTTATTTTGGTTGTTCTTTTAAGCTAAATGTTCCACAACAATAATGAAAAAATATCTCGCCATTGGAATAGTTGCCACTGGCCTCGCCATCGGGGCGTTGTCTGGCGATGCTCAAACCCTAGACTTCAAAGGGGAGACTATCTTGGCGACCGACATCGTTTTCTCCGAGGAGTATCTTGAAAAGTATTACACAACCAATGACAAGGGTGAGTCGGTGCTGGTTAGTCAGGTTCCCTCGGTGGTCTACGCCTACAAATCTAAAGAGCAAATCCCGATCGAGAAAAACGAAGTTGCCCGCACGCCGAATACCATTACTTATGATTTAGGCGGAAATAAACGGATGGTTAAGGGTTGGCTCAATATGTATTCAGTGGATGATGTCTGGTATAAAGTTAAACAGGCCACCACCACCAAGACCGATTTTGACACCAAGACTAGCGGCGTTGCCCTAGCCGCTTCTGTGGGACCGACTGTTTGCGCCTCTAACAGTTCGGGAGGGGGTGATACGGCCTGGACCAATGTCGGTAATGTTTTTTCCTCCGATAACATCTATACCGTTGCGCCACTGGGAAGAGGCGACTTTTCTGGTGTCTTTAGTTCGGTTGGTTGTGGTTTTAGTGTTCCGTTTGATGCCACAATTGATGGTATTGTTTACACCAACGAACACAAAGCTCAATCAATTAGTGACATTAATGAGTTAGTCGTCAGTTTGCTTAAGGCTGGTTCTCCGGTTGGCGATAATAAGGCCTCTGCCACCAGTTGGCCAACATCTGATTCGACGGTTAATTATGGCGGGGCGACTGACTTATGGGGGACCACCTGGACACCGACCGATGTCAACGGGGCCGGATTCGGCTCAAGAATACAAGTCGAAAATACTGATACCGGCAATGATGTTGATGCTTCAATGGACTACCTAGCAATAACTATTTATTACACCGAGACCGCCCCCCCACCTGCGGGCGCTGATTATATGATACCTTTCAACTAATATGCAAGAACGCCGGCAAAACTGGATAACCAAAGAAGACCTCGCCGAAGCGCTGGGGGAAATTGTCGATACGAAAATTAACGGCAACCTCCGAGACATTAAAGCCATTCAAATTGAACACAGCAAACAGTTAGAAGCCCTTTCAATTAAGGTGGATGAGCTGGCCCCAATTAGAGAAGCGGTCGCCACGGTTGGCAGTCTTAAAAGCTTCGCTTCTTACTGGGCAGGAATTGCTACACCTTTTGGAATTATTGGAACTTTAATCTGGGCGATAATCAAATTTATAAAATGAACAAACTACTCCATCAACCATTAAGACCGTTTGTGATTAACCAAGCTTTCGGCGAGAATCAGGGCTGTATTTCTTTGGATGGTAATCAGAAAATTATTGCTTGTGATGGTTATAACCCACCAGCTGGTTATCAGTCTCTCTACGGGGCAAAAGGCCATACAGGAGTTGATTTAATGGCCTATCACGGGCAGGAGGTCTACGCCGCCCAACGGGGTAGAATCTATAAGGTAGATACAATCCTTAGAAGTGGCTTGGATGTTAGGATTGAATCGGAGGTAGATGGTCATCGTTTCCACCACATCTACGAACACCTCTTAGGCTACCAAGGCAAGGTGGGAGATTGGGTAGAGACTGGTCAGTTAATCGGCTGGGCAGACAACACCGGCTACTCGGCCGGCAATCACCTACACTTCCAAGTTGAGCAGTATGTGAACGGCATTTGGGTTCCCATTGACCCCCTACCGATTATGTCAGACCTATTTGCTAAAGATGTCCTCTACATCAATGCTAAAATAAAGTATCTCGCCGAACAGATTGCTATGCTGGCTGATAAGATAGGGGATTACCTTAGAAATAAAAGTCGAAGCAAAGGTTAATTAAAAGTTAATTTATTAAATATGGCAAAAATTATTGAAGCCTTAACCAGCAACCGGTTCAAATCGTTTTATTGGCGGACGGGGATGATGGTGGTAGCGGTTATAGTAACCTCGCTCGCTGATAATATCGATATGTTCGCTCCTTATATTAACGGGGAGGTAGTAGTGATGCTTGGTTTGGTGCTAGGTGAGGTGTCTAAGAAGTTGAATACCAAGTAACCAGTCGCTCCATCATCTGTCGCGGTTAGTTTGTTCCACTCGCTGACTTGCGAATGTAGTGAGTGTTGAAATGAAACAACAACCACCTGTGATCGTTTCAAGTTATCAACACTTTTAAGGTGATGGAGGTAGTGGTTAGTTGTATAATCACCTAATGGAATTAAATAAGTGCAAGGTTTGTCATCACGGCTATTTTGACTATTGTAAGAATTGTGCCGGAGAACGGGATGTCTACATCCCACCACTTAAAGTAGATTGGGGTGTGGAGAATATTTGTCATGTTTGCGGGGAGGTAATAATGCGAGACCGCCACCGACCAGATGCCATTTGTTTTGATTGTCGATAAATCCACAAGAAAATTTATTTTAAAACTTATTACCATAAAAACAAAGCAAAATACCTTGCTATGCAACGCAAAAGAAGGCGTGTGAATAAAAAGCTTGCTCAATCCAGGGGAGTGGTATAATTAAGGAGGAATTACTAGTCTAACCAAATGGCTTATAATAGAATTCTTAATCGCTTGGGCGTTGATGTCTGTTACCGAACCCGCCCAAGCAAGCACCACGCCTATAATAGAACCTCCGAGCGTAGAAGAGATGATTAAAAGTTACGATTGGGATTACGATATTGCCTTAGCAATCGCTAAGTGTGAAAGCTCGTTAAACGCCGGGGTGGTGAATGATAACCCTGCGACCAGGGACTATTCAGTGGGAATTTTCCAAATCAACCTCTACGGTGATAATGCCTTCTCAAGGCCGAGCGAAGAATGGTTAAAAGTTCCAGCCAATAATGTCTACTACGCCCACCAACTCTATCTTAACGGGGGTTGGGGCCACTGGCGGAACTGTTTGAATAAGGGACTGGTCGAATAGTCCCCTAACATTAGCAAAAGAACTTTCGACTTTTGCTTGGTAACCAAAGAAGCCACCCGTAAAAAGGTGGCTCTCTTGGTTTTTAGATTTAAGGTGTCAATATTTTGTTGGATTTTGAACGATTGCAAGTGAAACATAAAATTTGCAGATTATTTATATCATTTGTCCCCCCTTTAGACACTGGGATGATATGATCAATAGTCAATTTCTTCTTCTACTATTTATCCTATCTCTGTGGCGATGATAATACTCAAGAGCATATTGCCTCTGTTTATCAGGATTATTCATCACTTAATTATAGCAGAACGCTTGAGTAAAGCAAAACCCCCAGAAATGGGGGCTTGGCTAGATATCGGATTTCACTATAGGAGGATTATTTTACGATATTCCTCAAAACGCTCTAAGGTGGACAAGCCACCAACGCTCTTATGATACCACAATAGGTTATAGAACACAAGGCATACTATGCAAGCATATAATGCCTGCCAAAGTTATCCCCAGTTTGGCCTTGCAAGGTTTGCCTGCCTAATATACACTCTAGTTAGAAGTTGAAAACACGAGCTGGTACGGGGTTAGACGGTATCGGGGTTATGAGGCACTACATAGTCCTCTCTCTTATACCACAACGGCCAAGTTGGTGTAATAACTTCTTTAATAGCTAACTCAATAAACACTATGTCTATTGATTTTGAACAGGGCGATGACCATATGTCTGCTTTAGACGCGGAAAGTCGCGAGGCCGAGCTGGTGGACAGACAAGATTATCAGCGTGAAATAATGGACTAATTATGGACGACATCTATTCATCCCAAGACTTGATTGCGATTAAGAAAGATCAAAAGCAGAGGATTAAGGAAGCTCACCGCAAAATGTTCGGCGGTTTCAAGTTAGACAAGTTTGAGGTCGCAGTGTTTATTCTCACAGTTATTGCGGCCACTGTTTTCTGGAACATTATCACTTATTACGAAGCTGTTAAATACTAAAATGATTAAATACAAGCTTGAGATTTATGAGGACACAACCGGCGAAGTGCTGGAAGTGATGGACACGGCCGATTTTGACAACCTTAACATCGCCAGACGACACCATGAACAAACCGAACACCAAACTGAAGAGTAAAATCCTAATCTTGTGGGCGAAAGGCAAGAGTAAACGAGCCATCGCCGAGAAATTAAACATTAACCGGTCGCTAGTCCAATACTATATTAAAAAATATGCCTAAATTAAAAACCATCAAAATCCAAAATAAGGATTATGTCCTCGTGTCCGAGCGCGTCCTCTACTTCAATGAGGTATTCAAAAATGGCTCAATCGTGTCCGAGTTGTTGCCCCAAACCGATAACACCCAAGTTTTCATCAAAACCAAAATCACACCAAACTGCGACCAACCAGACCGCTATTTCACCGGCCACGCACAAGAGGTGGTGGGGGATGGGATGGTCAACAAGACCTCGGCTTTGGAGAATGCGGAAACGAGTGCGGTAGGTCGGGCTTTGGGCCTAATGGGGATTGGTGTAATCGAGGGAATCGCCTCGGCGGATGAAGTCCACAAGGCGGTTAGCGCCAGCAAACCCGCGAGCGACAAACAAGTTAAGTTTATTGAGGAGATGCTACATTCCCTTAACACTCCGATTGAAGAATACGAGGAACAGATTAAGACTCCCCTGCACGAGCTTAACTCCGCCCAAGCGTCCAAGTGTATCGGGGTGCTAAAAGGTCGGGTGGAAGCTCGTTTGGCCGATGAAGAAAAGGAGGCCCAAAAGCGAGGTGAGGAGTTTTTAGCCAATGCGGGTGAAAACCCGCACCAATTATAATATGGCAAAACAAGAATTAGGGGCTGTGTGGGAAAGAGAGTCTAAAACGGGCCAATTATACCTTTCAGGTAAAATCACGATTGAGGGCAAACACTACGAAATCGTGGCTTTCAAAGAAACAGACAAGAAACACGACAAAATGCCTGATTGGAGGATATACGAAAGCCAACCACGAGGCCCACAGGAGGCCCAAAATGCCCCCAGATTAAGCGATAACCCCCAAACTTAACATAAGACACCTATGCCCCGTAAATCACTTAAAAATGACATCCTCCAGTATTTGAGGAAAAACGCCGGAGTTAGGTTCTCTAGTGATAATATAGAGGTGTTTGCGCGGACAATGGCCCATAGGAAGTTTAATGGTGAAACTGGGAGGAAGCGCGCCGATGACTTATTTGACGAAAAACTAATCAATCGGCAGGTGATAAACAAGGTTCGCTATTACTGGGTATCAGAACCAAAAAGAGAAGTTTACGGTCGAGTATTGGCCTATGATGACCAAGGCCTACCATTTTATCGGGAATTAACTAAAGAAATATGGTAAAAAAAACAATCACAATAAATGTAAACCTAGAAGTTTTGCTGTTTGCCAGACTGCCATGATAAAAACTAAGCCATTATCAGTGAATAACTGCTGGCAAGGCAGGAGATTTAAGACTGAAGCCTATAAAGCCTACGAACAAGAGATTTATTACCAACTACCAAACATCAAAATACCAACCGGAAACCTAAAGCTAGAGTTAGAGTTTGGGGTATCTAACAAAGCAAGCGACCTAGACAACCTTATCAAACCATTCCAAGACATCCTCCAAAACCGCTATAACTTTAACGATAAAATGATTTACCGCCTAGAGGTTACTAAGAAGATAGTTAAAAAAGGGAAAGAGTATATTAGTTTTACAATCACTAAACTATGAGCGACTTACTACGCCACAAAATAATCCCCATTTGGAAGATTGAAGTTAAAGACGGCAAATCACAAATGGCCGAGGATGAGTTTTCCCGTTATCAAAAGTGGCTCTTATCTCATCAAGGACAGTATGAGTTCATTATCAAGAAGAAGTTTAAGAAGCGGGGTTTGAAAATGAACGCTTATTACTGGGGAGTGGTAGTCCCCCTAATCGCCTCGGAAATCGGGGAAGATGAGAATGTTACTCACGCCCTCTTAAAAACCAAGTTTCTCTCCAAAGAAATGGTAATTGCCGGTAAGGGTGGTTGGGATAAAGTAACTATTGCCGGCCGAACCTCTAAACTGGACACCCACCAGTTCTCTATTTACTTGGAAAAGGTGATTGTCTGGGCCTCAAGTTGGTTGGGGTTGGTCATACCTGACCCAGATCAAGACCACAATGCTTACCCGATTTTAATCGAAACTGACTAATGAAACACATCCTCAGTGAGGGCGAGCAAACCCTAGACCTCCAAATCCCCAAATTAAAAAGGAGTAATAAACGGGCGGAAATCATCGGCGAGTTGTTTGAATTACATAATGGGGACAAGTTGGGGATAAAGAAAGCCAACTGGAAAAGGTATATCCAATGGCTAAAAGATAAACAACTTCCCAATTCTCCGGCTAATCAAATTAAGTTTAGCAAGTCTAAAATGTTCATAAAACCGCTAGAAATAAGGGGATTTTGCTCACAAATGGCCCATGTTAAGACTGATGATTTGCCTTATGTCCTATCGGTGGCTAAAGATAAGAAACACCGCCAACAGGGGGTGGCTGGATATATCAGATCGCTATTCCCTAAAAAGTTATCCACTTGACGATGTTTTAGCCAGTTGTGCTATAATTACCTTGCGAAGAGTTTTCTTGTTGAAAAAGCATAGTTTGGAGGGAGGGAGTGAAAACTCTCAAAGGCGCTAACAGGACGCCCATTCGCACCCTCCAAAGTGTGCTTTTTTTGTTAAACTGGTTCAAGGGGCTTACCTTTAGAGCACGAAGTCCAGTCAAAACTTCAATGATTAAAGGCGACCGACCACCGGCGACAACCTCGACTAATAAACCCTAGGAGCAAGCCCTTAATCTTGCAGGGGAGTTAGACCAAGAGTAGTAAGTAACCATCTTATACTTAGTCAGGGAGGAGACCGAGGGAGGGAGGTATTAAAATCAGGGGGCTGGGTCATAAGGGTACTTATGAGAAAGACTAGATTTAACGACAAAATAAGAATTGACCCAAAACAACTTCAATGGTTGAGAGAAAACAAAGATACCAAAACACTTGCTGGGTTTTTAGACAAAATTATAAATGAGTTTAAGAAAAAGTTACCTTAGAAAGACCTATCCCAACTGGAGACAGTGCCAGCAATGTGGTAGTTGGCAAACAAAGAAAAAGTGTCGGAAATGTGGGTTTAGAGTAATCAGCCGGAAGAAGGTTCAGACACCAAAAAAACTTCCAAGAATGGCAAGTTATGAGAAATACCTTAAAAGTCCCCACTGGCAGAAAACTAGGAAAAATTACTTCAAGAAAAACCGAGCGGAATGTGTAGCTTGTGGTAGTATTGGATTACTCCACCTCCACCACGCCACTTATAGGAGAATGGGAATTGAGGAGGAGGGAGACTTGGTGGCATTGTGCGAGGTATGCCATAAAGAAATTCACCACATTAAAGAAACAACTAGAGGCGATTTGTATGATATTACTTGGCAGTATATTTTAGATTACCGAGACGCTAGTAAATTATCCTTTATCCAATGACCACTCAACAAATAATCCGAGGTCGTGTAGAATTAAATCATTACTAGCTTAATAACTTCATTATGGAAAACGAAGAAGTAAAGGTTGACGAAGGTCAACCAGAGGAAGCGGTAGTTGACGAAACTGCCAAGGAAGAGGAGAAGGTAGAAGGCGAAGAATAGCCCTAAGAGCCACCCGAGAGGGTGGTTTTTGGTTATCCCCAGTCTTGTTTTTAGGGTGCTTGCCCCCGCCCCCACCTTGTGTATAATTAAGATATGAAAAAAGAACAAGTAGAGAAGAATAACTGGCGGGTCTATCCCTCGCAGATTGCCAAGGTAAAAGACCTCGCCAAGAAACAAAAGGTCTCCCAGTCCGCCATTATCAGGGAGTTGATAGTTAACTTAAAGTAGATATGGATTTCACCTACGAACACCTAGACTCCCAAGAGGAAGTCCGAAAACATATTCAAGACTGCGAGGGTAGACATACCCAACAAGCAATTTTCTCTACTTTCCACGATGCCTTAACCCAAGTCTGCTTTGGTTGCCGGAAAATTAGAACTTCACTTAAAACCTATGATCAAGAAACTTTATAAAATCCTTGTGAACGGGAGGTCTTGCCACAGTGGAGATTTGAAATGGTCTTTGCCTAAAAAAACAAAAGGCAAATGGGTAGCTGGAGACTGGCACAAAGTAGACGGTGATTTGGATATTTGCTCTAAAGGCTTACATCTCACCAGTCAGCCCTATAAATGGTATAAATGGGGTTGCACCGCATACGAGGCCGAGGCTAAAGGAATTAAGGAGTGGGATGATGATAAGTGTGTTTGTGCTGAAGTTAGACTCCTAAAAGAAGTCCCTCACCCTAAATGGTGGGTTGATGCAGTAAATTGGGTCGAAACCCTTAAAAGTATTTCTTGGCTGAAGCCAGATGGAAAACCTAAAAAAGAGTGGAGGCTATTTGAAACCCGGGACGCCGCTCGGGACGCCGCTCGGGACGCCGCTTGGGACGCCGCTTGGGACGCCACTCGGGACGCCGCTTGGGACGCCGCTTGGGACGCCACTCGGGACGCCGCTTGGGACGCCGCTCGGGACGCCGCTCGGGACGCCGCTTGGGACGCCGCTCGGGACGCCGCTTGGGACGCCGCTCGGGACGCCGCTTGGGACGCCGCTCGGGACGCCGCTTGGGACGCCACTTGGGACGCCACTTGGGACGCCGCTCGGGACGCCGCTCGGGACGCCGCTTTATATACTAGAGGTATTATAGTCGCTGACCTAAAACTAGAACCAAAACATCATTCTTACATCAAAAAACGAATGGAAGTTTGGCAGAAGGGATATGGTTTATTGTGCGATGTTGATGGAGTTTTGTATTGTTATAAGAAAATCAAGTAACCCCTTATCAGCTTAAAAAATAAGTATGAAAATAACCAAACAACAAGTGCTAGACAATTTAGATGAGGTCAAGAAGTATATCAGCGAGGCGGAAAATAAAGCCGAAGAAAAAGTGTTAGGTATTGCGATTAAAAATCGTTTTACGGGGGAGATTGTCTTCCAAAGCACCAAGACGGCTTACAAGGAAGCGATTATTGAGAAAGGAGACACCGACCTTAGTGAAGCCAACCTTCGTGAAGCCGACCTTAGTGAAGCCAACCTTAGTGGAGCCGACCTTGGTGGAGCCAACCTTCGTGAAGCCAACCTTCGTGAAGCCGACCTTAGTGAAGCCAACCTTAGTGGAGCCGACCTTGGTGGAGCCAACCTTCGTGAAGCCGACCTTAGTGAAGCCAACCTTAGTGGAGCCGACCTTGGTGGAGCCAACCTTCGTGAAGCCAACCTTAGTGGAGCCGACCTTAGTGGAGCCGACCTTGGTGGAGCCGACCTTGGTGGAGCCAACCTTAGTGGAGCCGACCTTCGTGGAGCCGACCCTAGTGGAGCCGAATTGATGAACGCTAAGTTTTATGGTAAGGGCGGAAAAACTAAAATAAAGAAATCACAACTAAATGACTTCTTAACTGCCCTTGGAGTGATTATGGAAGATTAGTTATCAGCTTAAAAGAATAAAGTATGACCAATAAAAGAGTAGAGGAGATAGTGGGGGAAGTGGAATGCACTTGTCGAAGTAGTAATAGACCAGACATCGGAGAAACTCCTGAAAGAATACTTGACCCAAATGAGTATTTTAAATGGGATGTTCCTGCAAAAAAAGTTGCTGTTGACGAGTGTATTGCCGATGAAGTTTTGGCTCTTTGGAAAGCGGGAATTTGGACAAGGGGAAGTTGTTGCGGACACAATGATTTTTGGGATAGGTCTATTATTCTTGATGAGGGTGTAATTGTTATTCCATTTTCATTGGTGTCAAAGAAAACAAAACTTCAACAATGGCGATTAGTAGATTTAACCTTAATCCCTCCTAAGGAGAATAACCCATGAAAGACCTAATCACCCAAGCAATGTAAACTAACTCCCGTTTTAGTATATCTTCGGGTTAAAGATATATACTACATAACCGTCCCCAAAAGGCGGTTTTTTAGTGAAAGGTGGATAACTCTGTAATGGTGACTGTGGTATAATAAAAAGCATCCTGGGGAGGATACTTTTTACTGCCAGGTTTTACGGTGGCACGCTTGACCCGGATTAACCGGGAAATAATGAATGTCCTCTGCCAGCTTACGAGCAGGGACTCGGCCGGCGGTTCGGCCTTAATCTGTAGCCGTTGTAATATAGGCTAAATTACAGGACAATTTTGATAATTTGTGTTATAGCTTGGGACCGGAATGTCGGTAAACTAAGCTCTTTAACAAGGTTAGAAGGAGGTGCGTATGAATCTGTTGCGAATATGAACTGGTTTGTGGTATCATTCTTCTATGAGAAAATCTAAGGGTTTCTGGGTTAAACAGAAAGGTTATATCATGAGGTCTTGCCCCGGCCATCCGCGGGCGGATAAGGACGGGTTTGTTATTGAACATCAATTAGTGATGGAACAACATCTCGGCCACCTCATAGATACCCAAAAATTCCAAATTCACCACATCAATGGAGTTAAGGGCGATAATCGTATAGAAAACCTTCAACTTCTAACGCCCGGTGACCACTCGCGAATTACCAAGGGGTGGTGGTTGGTTGATGGATTTTGGTATAAATGGTGTACTGGTTGCGGGAGAAAATTATTAGTCAATCTTGATAATTTTTACCAATCTAGCACGGGTACATTTTCTTATAGATGTCGTGATTGCACAAAAAAGTCAGCCAACAACAGAAAAAAAGTTGTCGTTGGCAGCCGTTTGTGTAAATTGTGCGGCAAGAAATTCGGGGTATTATCGCAGCATCGTAAGCAACTCTTTTGTGGGTATAGTTGTGGTAGTAAGTGGAAAGGCGTCAAAAACAAGGAGGATTATTGATGAATATATACCTTGTACTCGCCGGCCTTCTCTATGTGTTAGGGGCGGTCAAATCGGCTTATGACGGTGAGGTGAAAATGGCGGGCGTGCTGGTATGCTACGCGCTCGCTAACTTTATCCTCTCCCTCATCAAGGAGGCGAAATGAAACGGGCAATCTTCGAGTTCTTACAAGGGGATGTCCGGATTAAGTTGAAGGTCATCCCCAGAAAGTGCGGTTGGACAAACCGTGTGGACGAAATCGTCCTTAACCCAAAGTATGACATCCTCTCCACTTGTTTACACGAGGTCATTCATTGCCTTCGGGGAGACTTGGTGGAGGCCGAAGTCCTCAAAGAGGAACGGCGAATCGCCGAGTTGATGACCAACCGCGAGTGGAAGCGTCTACTCACCATCATTAACCTCAAGGTGAATCACCCGATTCGCGGAGGGTACTGAAATGAAGTGGTTCAAATGGATTCACTCCCACCATCACTGGTACTTGTGTATCAGATGGGGGAAGTACAAAGGAGGCTCCCGTGAAGAAGAAGACAGTCGCTGACGACAAACAAAAGCTGGCTGACCAGTCTCTTTTCCGAGAGCTGAAAGCCAAATACCAACTTCTCCTCAAAGAGAACGATGCCCTTGAAGAACAAGTGGCGAATGTTCTCCAGATGAGAAAGCGGGTATCTACCCACCAGATTGTTGCCAGCAAGAAATCAGGCCACGGTGAGGCAACCGCCTTTATCGTCGCCTCGGACTGGCATATGGAGGAACGAGTAACCGCCGAAAGCGTTTACGGCCTCAACGAGTATTCGCTCGAGATTGCCAAAGCCCGCTCCGACCGCTTTTTCAAGAACGCCTTAGTGCTTCTGAATATCTGTCGGCGCGATATCCGCATCAAAGAAATCGTCCTCGGACTCCTGGGGGACTTCATCACCAATCAAATCCACGAGGAACTGATGGAGATGAACACCCTCCGGCCGATTGAGGCGGTGATGCTGGTCCAAAGTTGGTTGGCCTCGGGGATTGAGTTTCTGCTCAAGAACACCGACTGCCACCTGACCATCCCCTGCTGTACAGGGAACCACTCGCGAATTACCAAACGCATCCACCACTCCACCGAGCAAGGCAACTCATTGGAACACTTGATGTACCACTCCCTCGCCCTTCATTTCCTGAAGGAAAAGCGGGTGAAATTCATCATCAACCAGTCCTACCACACTTTCCTTGATGTTTATGGACAAACCGTGCGGATTCACCACGGCCACGCCATCAAGTATCAAGGGGGAGTCGGGGGTATCACGATTCCAATGAACAAAGCCATTGCCCAGTGGAACAAGGCCAAAGAAGCCGACCTCGACATCTGCGGGCATTGGCACCAGTTCAAAGACACCGGCAACTGCATCGTCAACGGGTCGCTCATTGGCTACTCGCCTTACGGCATTGTCATCAAGGCCGAGTACGAAAGGCCCAAGCAAGCGTTCTTCCTCCTTGATTCTAAGAGGGGAAAAACGATTGTCGCCCCGATTATCGTCCACACTGACTTCTAACCACACGGTTTCGCCTCATTTTCCTTAAAATGGGGCTTCGTTTACAGGAACTAAGGGGGAGTCTTCCAGCTCCTTGGTGGTGTTCCCGGTTCAGTTTTCAAACCGAAGCCTTGGTTCCCGTAACAGGAGCTGAACTTTGACAAATAGAACTCTGAAAGGGGGAGCGATGACTAATATCCTTAGGTTTACTTTGTGTGTGTTGGTCATTACCTGCTTCCTCATCTTGTGGGAATTAAGGTATGACTTCGAACGGCTGTATCACTTCATCAGAAAGGCGGTGTGTCGTGTCTGTGTGCTGTTCTCATTGCGAAGCCACCATCGTCCCCCGCCGTAAGGAGGTGACGAATGGCAAGTGGAAGAAAGACCACATAACCCTCTCAATCTGCCAGGCGTGCCAGTTACGCCTCGCTAAACAGGAGAAGAAGAAACTCGGTAAGAAGTACAAATTCTAAGGAGAGAGCAATGGACATATTTACCCTGTCGGTAGATGTGGTCCTCATTGCCCTTGTCCTTTGGACGATGTTAAGGAGGACCAAATGAAAAAACTCACTTGTGTTGCCTGTAAGTCTTTTTGGAAGTTTGAGAACTACGGTCGGGACGAGGAGCTGTTCCTCATCTGTGACGACTGTAAGCTCAAATACGAGAAGTTGCAGGCGGAAATCCAAGGTGTCCACACCAGTCTCTTGGGGGCGTTAAGACGCTTTAGCCGGAGACATCGCCCCGCCGGAGGGTGGGGAGAAAGGTAAATTATGGAGACGAAAGACATCGTGTACTTGAGTGGGCCGATTACCGGCAACGAGGGCTACATCGAGTTCTTCGCCTACTGGGAGAACATCTTTGAGCAAGGCGGTTACGCGGTGATGAACCCAGCCAAACTGGATGACCCCACCAACCCACCGCCGTGGATTGAGTGCATTGTCCGTGATTTGGGCTACCTGTTGCTCGCAGACTATGTTGCCCTATTACCGGGCTGGGAAGAGTCAATGGGAGCGAGAATGGAGCTAATGGCTGCCATCCGGCTGGGCAAACCGCTCATCATTCCGCCCGGCTCGGCCAGTGGTGTCACCTTCCAATTCGAGGCCAGTCCTAGAGGCGAGCTTCAAGACTTGGGGTCTAACGGCCTCCAAGGAATTGAAGAAGAAGTGGACCTCTCGGACATACCGGGGTGGAACAATGAAGAGACGACTGAAGAGGAATGAATACAAGGGGACAATCCTCTGCCCGGGCTGTTTCAAGATTAAACCCGGCACCAGACATCATTGTTGCCCCCAACGCCACTTCGAGCAGTCCCCTTTGCTCTACTTGTGCGATGATTGCCACCGCCAAATCGAGCAAGTAACCCCTCAAGAATTACAACCTGACGAGTTCTATTTTGAAATCTGCCGCCTCTTTCTCAAGAGTCGCAGATAACTCCCAAGACCCGGCCAAGTCTCAAAACTGGCCTCATTTAAGACTTATGCTAGAAAGCAACCAAAGGATAAGTACAAATTGTACTCATCCTTGACATATTTAACACCAATGCTATGAAGCAAATAAAACTATCTAAAAAGGACAAGGACGAAGTGTGGGGGAATATTGTGCAGGAAATGAACAAAACATACCACCTAGAAAGTAATAAAAAAGTCACCACCAAATCAGGAATGGCTGGAGATGATACGGCTGGCAAACTACGCTACGACTTGGTTGTCCCAATGAATATGGAGAACCCAATGCTTAGACGCTGGGCCTCGCTTTGTTCTAAGGGTGTTCCCCATTACGGGGCAAGAAATTGGGAGAAGGGGATAACTGAAGAAGACCTTTTAATCCACCTTGAGAAAGCGGAGAGACATTTTAACTTATGGGCGGAAGATGTTAAACGAAAACTGACTGGGCGTAAACCGTTAAGTGAGGAAGACCTAGCCGCCGCCGTCTATTTCCGCGTTCAGGGAGTAGAGTATGTCCTTGAACGATTACTTGGACGGATAGAGGAGCAACTTGATAGACAGGTAGAAAAGCGGTATAATGAGTAATCGCAGAAATACAGTGATAAAACAACGAAATGCCTTACAAAATACCACCAAAAGAATTTCAGTGGAAAAAAGGTCAGTCGGGAAACCCTAATGGTCGCCCTAAAGGTAAATCCCTAAAGGACTTTGCTAGGGAATACTTACTTAAACTATCAGAGGAAGATAAAATTGATTTTTTGGCTTCCCTACCAACTGAGATAGTTTGGAAAATGGCCGAAGGCAACCCAGCTAACGCGACTGACATCACCTCTCAAGGAAAACCAATCATCCAACTAGCTCAAGAGATAATCGAGAAGAATGAAATTAACACCCAGTCAGAGTCAGATAGCCAGTGATCGCCACCGCTTTAGAGTTCTAAACTGTGGCAGACGCTTCGGTAAAACAGTCCTAGCCATCGAAGAGATGGTTGGGGTGGCAATTAAGAAGAAGAACCGCCGGGTGGCTTACTTTGCTCCCACCAGAGATGATGCCAGAGAGATTACTTGGGCAATGCTTCTAGCCAAGTGCCAGAACATCATCACCTACAAAAACGAATCACTTTTACAAATAAAGATAATGACCGAAGATGGGGGAGAATCTCTGATTGCTCTATATGGTTGGGAATCTGTCCAAGAACGAGGTAAGGGTAGAGGATTGGCTAATGATTTTATTGTCTGCGATGAGGTGTCATCCTACCGTAACTTTTGGCTTGGTTGGAATGAGGTTTTATCCCCGACTTTGATTGACCGTAAAGGATCAGCGATGTTTATCTCCACCCCTAAAGGGTTTAACCACTTCTACGATTTATACGGGATGGAAGCTAAAGACCCAGACTATAAATCTTTTCACTTCACCTCTTACGACAACCCATTCATCCCTCCAGAGGAAATTGAGCGGGAAAAGCTCTCCAAACCAGAGGACACCTTTGCCCAGGAATATCTGGCTGACTTTAGAAAACAACAAGGTCTGGTTTATAAAGAGTTTAACCGGGACCGCCACGTGATTGATGAAATCCCAGACAAATGCGATGAGTATATCGCCGGGATAGACTTTGGCTTCACTAACCCAACCGCCGTAGTCCATATTAAACGGGACGGGGACGAGAATTACACTGTGGTCGCCGAGTGGTATAAAACCGGCCGGACGGAAGACCAGATTAAGGATTATGTTAAATCCTGTGGGTTTAACCGAGTGTACCCAGACCCCGAATCACCAAGCGCGATTGAGGTGATGCAACGCTCGGGGATTGCGGTGGTAGAGGTGGTGAAGAATAAAGACTCGGTCAAGAACGGTATCAACCGAATCAGGCAGTTGCTTAAAATGGGCAAGCTCCACATCCACAAGTCTTGCGTTAATTTAATCAGTGAGTTTGAAACCTACACCTATCCAGAGAAACGGCCAGACCATAACGAGGAAGAGAACCCAGTTAAAGAGAACGACCACGCCCTCGATGCCCTGCGGTATGCTCTAAGCACCAATAACAGCGACAATGTCCTCACCCAAGAGGAGCGGGCAAGGCAATTCTTTGAAGCTAGACGCAATTTGACTAGCAATGCCCGTTAGATATGGTATAATTAAGACATTAACAATCAGAGTTGCGGCCCAACTCTAAATGGAAACCAAGCAATATAAAATCTTTAGCGAATTACAGACTTTAGACACCAACTACCACAAGAGCAGTCTTGAGAAAATTGACGGCCTAAAGCGTTCGCAGTTTGAAATTGTCCGAATGTGTGAGTTTTACTCCGACTCCCGTTATCTTGAACAAAACAAAGACGCTACCGGCAAATCAGGGGTGAATTTAGACAAGTTAGGCCGACCCCGACCTTTTTATAATATCGTTAATTATCGGGTTGCCCTAGCTAAAACCGCCACCGACTTGGATATTAAGGACATTCAAATCATCTCGGACAATCCTAAGTATCAAGTCCACTCAATGCTCTTGAACCGCGAGGCTTACGAGTGGATGAAAGAAAGCGAGTTTTCCCGAACCTTCAACCAAATGGGTAGCACTAGACCTAAATACGGTGGCTACTTACTCAAAAAGACCACTCCTAAAGGTAAGTTAAAGATCGAGGTTGTCCGTTGGACCAATGTTTTCACCGACCAGAATGATATTTTGGGCGGTCCGATTGTAGAACATCATTACCTCTCACCAGTTGCCCTAAAGAAGAAAGACGATGTTTGGGATAATGTAACCGAGGTGTTAAAAGCCAACCGGAAGCTCAAAGACAAGACTGATATTGATGTTTATGAAATCACCGGCGAATTCCCTGTCCAGGTCTTCAAGGACTCGCAAAATGAGGACTCCACCGAAGCCGATGAGTTTACTTTCACTCTCCAGCGATACTTTGTCGCCGAGGTAGACGGTAAGCACTTCCTGATGAGTGCTGATGAAATCCCCGGGGTGATGGAGGATTATTACGAATACTTAGCTTGGGAAGATAACGGTTACGGGTTGGGCCGAGGAGTGATTGAGGACTCTGAAGAAGCTCAAGTCTGGACTAACGACTCAGTGATTAACGAGTCTATCGCTATGTCCTTGGCCGGTCGGGTAGGAATCAAAACCACCTCCAAAAAACTGGGAAATAATATCTTAGAACACGACCACGGCAAGATTTACGAGCTGGAGAAGGATTCGGATATCAACTCATTTAACTTGGCTCCCTCGGCTTTGGGTCAGTATCAAAACCAGATTGAAAAATGGCGAACCCAAGCAGATAATGTTACCTCGTCCTTTAATGCTATCACTGGTGAACAGCCACCGTCCGGCACCCCTTACTCGCAAACCGCCCTCTTAAATCAAGTCGCTACCAAGCCCTTTGACTACAAACGAGAGGAGTGGGGTATTCACTTGACCAAAATCTTTGATAAATGGGTTATCCCTTACTTAATCAAGAAGATTAAAGCCGAACATATCCTTGTCACCGAGTTCTCCGATGAAGAGTTGGAGAAGATTGACGAGAGCTTTGCAGTGTACAGCTCCAACCAAGAAATTAAGAAGAAAATGATTGAGGGCATTTTAGTCTCCCCGGAAGAGCAGGAGATGATGATAGACGGGTATAAAACATCAATCAGAAAGAATGGCAAACGGCGGTTTATTAAGATCCCTGAGGATTTCTTCAAGGAAATTGAGTGTAAGGTAACAGTCATTACCACTGGTGAGCAGATGAATAAGGCCGTCATCCTCCAGTCCTTGTCGGAGATTATGCGGGCAGTGATTGCCTCGTTTAACCCCAACACCGGCGAGTTTGGTGTCTTAGCCGACCCCGTCCTCTCTAAGGTGTTTAATCAAATTGTCGAGCTTAGTGGGTCTGGCATCTCACCTGTTTCATTAGGTAAGGGGGCTAGGCCAACCAAGCAGGTTCCCCAGCAAACCACCACCCCAGTCCCAACCCCAGAGTCCGCTCCCTTAGCTGCCTAATATGAACGCTACTCTCCAACAATTCTACGACAACGAGGGCCAACGGGAAGCCGTTAAAGTCTTTATGGTTGAGACCTTAAAGGAAATGACGGTTGAGCTGGCTTTTGAGGGTAAATCAGTGGTCGGTATCCCCGAAACCAGCAAGTTAATTGACCGCACCTTTGACAGACTAGAGGAGTTGTATGGTAAAATAGAGAAACCAATTATCAATAATCCACGCTAAATATGGCTAAAGTTAAAAAAATTAAAGTGAAAAAGGAAGTCGAGCCGGAAGAAGTTGTCCCGATGGACGCTAATGAGCGCCGGCGCTATGACATCCTTAAAAGAAACGCCCAACGGCGTTTAGATAAGGAAGCCGCCAAGAGACGGTAAAACCGCGAGGGCTTTAGGACAGGGCCACCTCATATAAAAAGCCAGTCCATGAGAAGGAAAACTCTCTAAACCGATTAACCATAGCTTATATGGATGATGACAATAAGGACCTCAACCTTTCAAACGAGACAGACGGGGAGACTGTTGAAACTCCTGAGACCGAGGAGGAAACTCCAGCGGTAGATGTCGAACAACTGCAGGCTACAAACAAGAAATTGTTTGAGCGTGCAAAGAAGGCCGAAGCTGATTTAAAAGCGTTGAAAGACGCGGACAAGTCGAAACCAGCCGAAGCACCTTCTCCACAGCTTAGCGTGGAAGAGGCCGTCCTTTTAGTAGGCGGTATGCCCGAGGAACTCCTAGGGGAACTGAAGGCCGTCGCCCAAGTTAGAAAGGTCTCTCTCATTAAAGCTCAAACTGATCCTATCTTCGTTGCGGTGAAGGATAAATTTGACAAAAATAAGAAGCAAGAAGAAGCCAGCTTGCCTGCTTCTCGCAGTTCATCGGGGGTGAAGCCTAAAAAAGACTTCAAGACTCCAGGTTTAACTCGAGAAGAACACAAGGCAATGGTGAAAGATCTATCTTAACCTAGTGGGGGAGCCATTATTAAATAGCAAAAAACGATATGGCATTCCCAACTGGCACAGAGTCCAGCGTTTCGCTGGCAAGCTATATTCCAGAGATTTGGGGTGAGCGCATTAACGAGTTCTATCGGGCCCGTTTGGTCGCCGCTCCTTTCTTTACCGACCGAAGTGATGAGTTAGCAGGTGGTGGTGATACGCTTTACACTCCTAATACAACGGAGTTCACCGCTACTGCTAAGTCTCTTGGTGTCGCCGTGGCCTTAAACAGCCCGACTGATACTAAGGTCACTTTGACGGTAAGTAACTGGTACGAATCTTCATTCGCTATCGAAGATAACGATGCGGCTCAAATGAAGCGCTCATACTCGGTTATGGAACGCTACGCCAAGAACTGCGGTTACGCTATCGCGAAGACCCTTGATACAGCGATTGTTGCTTTGTTTGCCGACTTTAGCAATTCTGTTGGCTCATCAATCACCAACCTCCAAGACTCGGACATTCGCTCGGCGTTTGCTTACCTTGAGGCCAATAATGTTGACTCAATGGAAGCGGCCTGGTTCTTCCACCCAACCGTTTTCTGGCGACAAATTCAGCGGATTGACAAGTTCTCTCTCGCTGTTAACTCACCAGTTAATGACCCGACGGCTAAGCGCCCGGCTGGTTACTTGTACGGTCAGCCCGTATATTTGACCACCCAGATTGCTTACCACGTCCCGTCTGGTACGGCTGGTCGCAACAATGCCTTTGTTCACGCTGACGCTATTCACTGGGCAACCTCTCCCTTGGGAGCTGGTGGCTCAGAGGGAGCGATGGTTGGTTCAAGTGGCATTCGGGTTCAGTCCAACTACATTCCGGAGTATCTCTCAACGGTTACGACCGCTGACATCCTCTACGGTGTAGTGGAAAACCGTGATGTTGCCGGAGTCCGTGTTTTGACTCCAGCGACCACTGACAGTAACAATCTTTAATCTTTAAGATTGTTGTGGGGTCTGGTCTCCAAAGTTCCTTACCCCACAACTTTGGAAGCAATCTATGAAAATCAACACAAAACCGAATAAAAAGACCGTATTCATTGACCCCAATCCGGTGAGGGTTAGGGAGATGTTAGATGCTAATGGTAATGTTATTGACTTTAGGACCAAGCAGATTATCCGTAAAGCCGACCAATCATGAGGGTTTATTTCGTGAGCAGTGGTAGCTTTGGGTGCTATATCGTCAGAAGTCTCCTACCTTTAGTGGCTAATGGTTGGGACGGCGACCACACCTCCATCCATCCCCTAGAGAAAACTCCCGAGAATAAGGCTTTAGCCGCCCAAAATGCTGATATTGTGGTCTTCCATCGTCCTGAAGACCCCCGGAAACTCGATTTAGCCCGCCTCCTCAAGAAACAAGGCAAGAAAATCGTGATGGACAATGACGACACCTACAAAGACAAGGGGTCGATTAAACTAAACACCTACTTCAACGAAGAAAGAGTGCGTAAAGGGTTGGGTGATGTGAATAAAATTGTTGACCAGTTTGTGATTGAGGCTGATTTAGTCACAACAACCACCCCATTCTTGGCTGATGAGTATAAAAAGCTGAATAAAGAAGTCGTGGTTTTACCTAATTTCATCGACCCGTTCTATTTTGACGAGCCGTTACGAAACGAGACTGATGTGGTGCGGATAGGCATCACCGGCTCCCTTGGGATGTCGTCTGATCTAGATGTTTTATCCCCAATCATCAAGCATTACGAGAAAGACCCGCGGGTTAAGATAGTGTTCTTCTCGCTTCCGGCCAACCGTGACTCCAATCCCATCATCACTCGGGCTTACGAGAACGAATACAACTTCCTAGACTCGGTGGATGTCGAGTGGCATCCGTTGGTCAACGCCGACCTCTACTACGACAAGCTCAACTCGCTTAAACTAGACTTAATGGTTATTCCTCGGGCTGATAACTACTTCAATCGAGCTAAGAGCAACCTGAAGTTTCTTGAATCATCAATGTTCAAAATCCCATGTGTGTGTCAAGGCTTCGCTGATGGTCTAAGCCCTTATCAAAAAGACGCTGACCACCTAGTGCTCGTAAACGACAACACCCAATGGATACCAGAGATTGAAAAGCTGATTAAAGACAAGGAGAAACGCCGAGAGATGGGCCGAAAAGCTAAGCAGTATGTGCTTGAGAATTACGATATCAACAATAACGCCCACCTTTGGGAAGAAGCCTATTCTAAACTGCTATGATTCCGATGTGGAAATTAGGGGGCCGGTTGGGTAATCAGATGTTCCAATATGCCTATTTGTTTGCCCAAGTTAAGCGAGGAGAAATCCCAGACATCTATCTCCAAAGTGAGGAGTATTTTGAGGATTACAACCGAGAGATAAAGGCCATTTTTAGTACTGGAATCGGCCACCTAGACCAAGTGTCAATCCATGTCCGCCGGGGAGACTATGTGAATAATCCTTTCTACACTGATTTGTTTGAAAGTGGTTACTATGAAGAAGCGATGGAGATGTTCCCAGATGCCAACTTTTTGGTTTTCTCTGATGATATTGCTTGGTGCAAGAGACAACCTCTGTTTGAAGAGTGTGAGTTCTCAGAGGGGAATGACGAAGTGACGGACTTAAACTTAATGGCCTCTTGTCAGCACAACATCATCGCTAACTCCTCGTTCTCGTGGTGGGCGGCCTATCTCAACCCCAATCCCAACAAGAAAGTCATCGCTCCGGCCCTGTGGCATCCAGACGGATTAGAGCGGACAGTATTACCAGCTAATTGGATAACTATATGAAATGCTTAGTCATAGGCGGGTCGGGATTTATCGGCCACAACCTAGTTAAACGCCTAAAAGCCGAGGGTTGGTGGGTTAAGGTGGTGGACTTGAAGCATTGTCCATACGAAAACAGTCCGGCTGATGAGGTGGTGATTGCTGACGCTTCAGGGTGGGAGTTAGACCAACACTATGACCGAATTTATCAATTAGCCGCTGATATGGGCGGCGCGGGGTTTATCTTTACCGGCGATAATGATGCCGACATTATGCACAACTCCGCCTCGATTAACCTTAATATCGCCTCCCAAGCCGTTAAAATGGGCTGTGGTAAGCTCTTTTACTCCTCCTCGGTGTGTGTCTACCCCGATGAGCATTCAGGCCGTGAGGACGACCCTGGTGTCCCCCCAACCGCTTATGGTTGGGAGAAGATGTTTAGTGAGCAACTCTACCTCTCTTATGCCAAGAACCACGGTTTGGATGTTAAGATTGCTCGTTTCCACAATACCTATGGACCTTACGGCACTTATGACGGAGGACGAGAGAAAGCCCCGGCCGCTCTTTGTCGTAAAGTGATTCAATCTGACAAAATAGAAGTGTGGGGTGATGGAGAGCAAGTTAGACCGTTTATCTACATTGACGACCTTTTAGACGGGATTGAGATTTTGATGAACTCTGATCTGACCGGCCCGGTGAACATCGGCCCCAATGAAACTGTCTCAATTAAAGATTTAGTGACTAAAATCAGCTTTATTGAGGACAAGGAGATTGAAATCAAGTTTATCCCCGGCCCGACCGGAGGGAAAGTGCGGAATACTGACAACGAACTGATTAAAAGTCTGGGCTTTAGGCCTAAAGTTTCCCTCCAACAGGGGCTAACTAAGACTTATTGGTGGATAAAGTCTCAATATGATTAGTATCGCTATCCCCTTCTACAATATGCCGAACGCAGCCTACTTTTTAGGTCGGTGCTTGGCTAGTATTGAGAGTCAAACTTATAAGGATTATGAGATAGTTATTACTATGGAGGGCAAGATGGCCGAGAATACCAACGCGGCGATTAAAAAATGCAAGGGTGAGATAATTAAAATCCTCTATATGGATGATTACCTGGCTCACGATGACGCTCTCCAAGAGATTGTGGACAATTTTAAGGGCGGTTGGTTAGTCACGGGTTGTCTCCACGATGAAATGGTGGTTGGCAGACCGCATTTGCCGTACTATAATGAGGATATTGTTAAAGGTGAGAACACTATCGGTTCCCCCTCGGTGTTAACTTTTGAAAACCAAGACCCTTTATTGTTTGACGAGATGATGACTTGGATGTTGGATTGCGACTATTATACTAGGCTTCACTCTCGCTATGGTCCGCCGATCATCCTTAACGACTTAAATGTCGTAATCGGGATAAGTGAACACCAAACCACCCACCAGCTAGACGACCAAACCAAACAAGACGAACAACTTTATTTAATTAAAAAACATTTATGATTCCAGTCTGCAAACCCTCGTTTGATGACCAAACTAAAAAAGAGCTTTTAGAAGTGCTTGATAGCGGATGGGTAGGCCAAGGGCCGAAAGTTAAAGAGTTTGAAGAGAAGTTTGCCGAGTATGTCGGGGCTAAGTATGCCGTAGCGACCAACTCCTGCACTTCGGCCTTAGACTTGTGCTTGAAAGTCTACGACATTAAGGACGGAGAGCTGATTACCACCCCGATGACCTTTGTATCAGACGCGATTGTGGGCGAATGGAACGGAATGGATGTTACCTTTGCTGATATAGACCCAAGAACCCTTTGTATAGACCCCGAAGCGGTCAAAATTACCCCTAAAACACGAGCAATCATTGCCGTTGACTCCCACGGCAGGTTGGCTGATATACCGGCCTTAAAACGCAAGTTTGGCGGTTTGATTATTGAGGATGCCGCTCACGCTATGTTTACTCCTGGAGTAGGGCAAGGGGATATAACGGTCTATAGTTTTCAAGCCGTTAAAACGATGCCTATTTTTGACGGCGGGATGATTACCACTAATGACGAGGAGATTGCCAAAAAACTTCGCACTTTGACTTGGTTGGGGATTGAAAAGACTACTTACGACCGAGTGGGCAAGAAAGGTTACACCTGGGACTACGATATTACTCATTTGGGGATTAAAGCTTATATGACCGATGTCCAGGCGGTGATTGGTTTGGGTCAATTAAGACGCTTGGATGAGATGAACGCCAGGAGAAGAGAGATTGCTGACCTTTATAACCAAGCTTTTAAGGACATTCCGGGCTTTGTGGCCCCGGAATACTCTCATACTGTCCAATACTTTACCCCAGAGTTTGATAATCGTGATGGTTTGAGTGAGTTTTTGGCTGAAAATGACATTTCAACCAGCGTCCACTTCAAACCATTGTCTGAACTGACTTACTGGAAGAAGGCTGCTAAAAATCCCCTACCTAAAACCGAGGTGTGGCGGAGATTATTATCACTGCCTGTCTACAGCCACCTGACCGACAGCGACCAACTTTACATTATCAGTAAGGTAAAGGAATTTTATGCCTAAAATCTTAATTACTGGTGGAACTGGCAGATTAGCAGCCGAATTAAAGAAACACCTTGAAGGTGAATATGTTGGGATAGAGGATTGGGACATCACTTACCCTATTCCTGACGGTCAGTATGACCTAATATTGCACATGGGCGCTTACACCGATGTTAAAAAGGCCGAAAAGGAGCAAAATAAATGCTTCCAAACCAACACTTTTGGCACTTTCCAGTTAGTAATGAAGTACCTTGACACTCCGTTTGTATATATCTCAACCGAGTATGCCAAGAATCCAATGGGGGCTTATGCTTTGACTAAACAATTAGGTGAGGAAGTGGTAAAAACCCATCCCAATCACTTAATCTTAAGGACTTCTTTCAAACCTAACCCATGGCCTTTTCCAATGGCGTATATTAACCAATGGACTCAAGGCGACTATGTCGATGTAATTGCTAAATTACTGGCGGAGCGAATTAAATCCTGGGACAAAAAATCAGCCTTTGAATATCTAGGAACCGGACGGAAAACCATGTACGAATTGGCCCGTAAAACAAGACCAGATGTTGAGCCTAACTATGTAGAGGATTATATTAAGAAAACCGGTGCGCCCATCCCTTTAGACTATGCTTAACCTTCCTCAGGTTACTTTAGTAACCGTTACTTCAGTGGACAAAGAAAACCACGAAGCGGCGTTAAGAATGAGTCAGGACGGGATAAAGTTTGGAGCGGTTAAACTCTTGGATCTAAACACTCACAGCATAGACGAATGGAACAAGGCGGTGATTAAAGAACTTCCTAAGCATATTGACACCGAATTTGCACTGTTAATTCATGCCGATGGTTATATCATCCACCCCGAACTATGGGACAACGACTGGTTGAATTATGACTTCATCGGCGCGCCGTGGCCCCTACCGAGAGATGACTACTCTTACCGGGATGAAGAAGGCGGGTTGGTAAGGGTGGGTAACAGCGTGTCCCTTAGAAGTAAAAAACTAATGGACTTGGCGTCGACTAGAAAATGGCAGTCCTATTTCGGCAACACTAATGAGGATGGATTTATTTGTTGCCACAACCGACTCTGGCTTGAGTCTAAGGGTTGTAACTTCGCTCCCCTTGAAGCGGCAATCCACTTCTCCAAAGAACACATTATCGATGAGAACCGTGATATAATGAACACGTTCTGTTTTCATTCTTTATGAAATATATCTCGCTAACAAAAGAAAAAAGAGCAATCGTAGATAACGGGGATTTTGCTCGCATAAACGAGTTGAACTGGTGTTTTTCAAATGGTTACGCGGCTAAGAAAACCAGAGGTAATAAAAACCTATTTATGCACACTCTTATTATGAGTGGCCTTGAGGGTATGAAGATAGACCACAAGAATGGCGATGGGCTGGATAATAGAAGGTCAAATCTAAGATTTTGTACTCAACAACAAAATACTTTTAATCAAAAGTTGAGCAAAGCAAATACCTCTGGCTATAAAGGGGTGTGTTACTTCCCGTATGGTAAAAGGTTAAAAAGATGGGTGTCAAAGATAAATATTGATGGCAAGCAGAAGCATTTGGGGTATTTCTCAACAGCAAAAGAAGCGGCACTAGCTTACAATAAGGGAGCTAAGAAATATTTTGGCAGTTTTGCTAAGTTAAATAATGTATGATTGCTGGCGTTTTTCATCAAGGGTCAGGTTTAGGCAACCAGCTCCACCGTTACACCGCCACGCGGTGCTTAGCTCTTGAGAAGGGTTACGATTTCGGGATGATTTACCCCGAGAACTTTAAGGGGACATTTATGAAACTTGATATGGGTGTGCCGGTGGAGAACTTGGCCCACGAATTTAATGAAACCAAGGTCTTTAAGGACGGCCACGATGTTAGACCTTATGACCTTAGAATTAAAGAGGTAGAGGACTTTACTTTAATAGACGGAGAGTTTCAAGACCAGCGTTACTTTACTACTCTGGATAAGAGTTGGTTTGAGGTTGAACCCCTTGATTTACCAGACGACCTTTGTATTATCAATTTCCGCGGTGGGGAATATGTTGGAGTATCAGACCTCTTTCTTCCCAAGTCTTATTGGGATAAAGCAATCGCAATGATGCCGGGGATGAGGTTTGAAGTCCACACTGACGACCCTCACACCGCCAGACAATTCTTCCCCTATCCGATTATCCACGACATCTCTCTAAATTGGCGGTCTATCCGTTATGCGAAAAACCTGATTATCTCCAACTCCAGCTTCGCTATCCTCCCAGCTTTAATGAGTGGGGCTAGAGTGCTGGCCCCTAAGTTTTGGGCCGGATATAACAAAGGCCTCTGGCAACTGCCCCAAAACGAATACCCTCAATTTACCTATCTATGAAATTTATCCTCTCGCGCTACAATCACGACATCTCGTGGCTAAAAGAATACAGCGATGACTATGTCCTTTATGACCGAAGTGAAGAACCTTTGGAGGGGGCAATAGTAGTCCCAAATATCGGCAGCGATTGGTATGACAAACTGACTTATATCATAGACAATTACGACAATCTCCCCGAAGTCGCGGTGTATACTAAGGCCAACTTGTTTAAATACATCACTAAAGAGGAGTTTGACCTGGTTAAAGGCAATAAGACTTTCACTCCTTTGTTAACCCAGCATCACGAGGTTTACGAGCCGGTGTGTCGGTATGTGGACGGGATGTATGAGGAGATAAACAACCGGTGGTATTTGGGGCCACATCCGGCCAGACACGCCGTGGAAATGATGAGGTTATTAGGTATTGACCACCAAGAGTATGTCCGGTTTGCGCCGGGGTCTAATTACATTTTGCCGAAAGAAACCATCCTCAAGCACCCCAAAGAGCTGTATATTAAGTTAAGGTCTTACTTAGACTGGGTAATCTACCCCGGCGAAGCGCAAATTATGGAACGAGGCGCTTATAATTTATGGAAATAATCACCCTAAATCATAATCGTCCTGACTTTATCGAGCTTCAGCTTAATTCCCTGAAGAAACATTTAACCGACTTCAATTACACGGTGTTTGATAGCTCTCAAGGTGATTTAATAGCCAAGGAGTGTGAGCAATTAGGAGTGGAGTGTATCCCGATTGTTGGGGATCGGCGATTTGACGAACCTAGTTGTAAAGTTGCTTCCCTCCTAACTGAGATGTGGAAACTGGTCCCCCGTCAGGGTTTGGTTGTTTATTTAGACTACGATATGTTCTTAATGAACCAGCTCCCTGATATGACGGGTTATGATTGGGCGTTTGTCCCTCAACTTAGACCTTTGATTACCTATCCCTGGACGGGGTTGATGATGTTTAATATGGACACCCTTCACCCTGAAGATATGAACTGGAGGGTGGCCTCGGAATTAGGCGGAGATGTTGGAGGGTTTAATCACTTCTATCTTAAAAAACACCATCCTAAAGTTTTAGAGCTTGAGATGTGGACGCTGGTAGATGATGAGGAATATAGTTTTAACGGCGCACATACTGGAGTTTTCCACAAGAATTATGCTAAAATGAGACAGTTGGTTAAAGATTTTCCGCATCCTTATTCGGTGGATGTTTTTAAAACCAAAGACCAGCCATTTGATGACTACTTTATTTTTCATTACAAGAGCGCGAGTAATTATCCCCCTTTCGCGACACCCGAATATAACAAACTAAAAACCGAAGCCTTAATCAAGTTGCTATGATTTATGACTGCTTTAACTTTAATGCCGAATTAGATTTACTGGAGATTAGACTGGGAATACTCTATCCTTATGTGGATAAGTTTGTTTTGCTTGAATCTGCCATGACACACTCGGGACTACCCAAACCTTTATACTATGAGTTAAACAAGGCCAGATTTAGCAAGTGGCAGGATAAAATAATTCATCACATCATCCCCAACCCCCCAATGACTAGAGCCGACTTCCCTTCAGACCATCCGGCACTAACCAGCTCTAAAGTACCGCCCGGGGAGTCCTCTTTTATGCGAGATTTCTTTGAAAAAGAGGCTGTCAAGGATGCCTTAGTTGGGGTAAACGATACGGACTTAATCTTTGTCTCTGACTTAGATGAGATATGGAATCCGGAAATTCTTGACAAGATTCAACTTGATGGAGAGATTTATCGCCCAGACCAATTATCATACTGTTATTTTTTGAATCTACGCACCAACGAAAAGGATAACTGGACGGGAACAATCGCCACTACTTATAAAACTATCAAAGAAAACTGTTTGAATCACTTACGAGCCAAGGAAATAACCCCCTTCGTGAAAATAGAACGAGGGGGGTGGCACTTTACCAATATGGGCGGGGTTGATTTGATTAAACAGAAATTTGAAAGTAACTCTCATCAAGAGATTAACACCAAATATAATAAGGCGATGTTGGTTAGTCGAATGGCTGATAAAACTGATTATATTGGTCGGGACTTCAAAATGTGGGTTGATGAGTTTGACCTCCCCAAGTATTTGTTAGATAATAGAGAGAAGTATGCTCACCTCTTCAATTAGCATCATCGTCCCCTGCTACAAGTACGCCCACTACTTAAAGGAGTGTGTGGACTCTATCAAGGCCCAAACCTACTCCATCCACGAGATTATTGTGGTATCAGACGGCTCGCCGGATAATACGGTTGAGGTGTGCAAGGAATTGGGAGTGCGGTACATTGAGAAAGAAAACGGCGGTCTGTCCTCGGCTAGGAATGCCGGGATTAAAGAGGCTACCGGAGAATATCTAATGTGCCTGGACGCGGATGATAAGTTGGTCCCAGGGGCGATTGAGGAACACATGAGATTGATAGATGACGACAAGACCATCGCCCAGTGTGCTTTAATGGAGTTTGGTGAACGGCATGTTGTGATGACCCCAAACCCCAACACCAACCTTGAACGAATCCTCCAATCAAATACCATCTACTGCAACGCGGTCTTTAGTAAGCGGATGTGGGTCGAAAGTGGAGGGTTTGATGAAAGTGAAACCATGAGATTGGGGTTGGAAGACTGGGAGTTTTGGATTAGATTGTTAGCGTTGGGTTGTCGGGTAAACACTTCCGACTTTATCGCCCTTAGGTATCGTTGCCACGAGGGACAAATGACCCAAGCCACCACTCATCCTAATCACCAGAAGTTATACCAGTATATTTACGAGAAGCATCAAGATTTATATGATAAATTTAACTTAACAATAAGCGGCTATGATAACCCTAGACAATAAAAAACTACACGATTTAATCACCCTCAAAGACCAAGTGGTTGGCGAGGGGCGAGCCATGTCGCGCGAGATTGAGGAGATTGAACGCAAAATCCTCAAGTTTGAGAAAAAAGAACAAGTGATTACCGCTAAAGTGGTCCCACCGAAAGAATTGACTGATAAAGGGGAAGAGATTGTGAAAGAAGTAACCAAATTGAATGTTGAGCTGACCAAGTTAGCCAATCAAATCAACGAGTCTAAGTTGGCGGCGATCCCCGAGGATATGAAGACCGAACACTTGGCCTTGATGAAAAAGCGTGAGGAGTTGGAGCGCCAACGGAATAAGATTGCCCTTAAAGTGCAGAAAATCAAGGACAAAATCATTCCCTTGGTCCAAAAAGAGGTTAAGCCCCTGCTTAATCCTTACGATGATATTGAGACCGCTCGGACCAAAGACGGCAAAGTAGTAATTGAGACTTTTAATCACATCGAGGAGTTCAAAAAGAAATTCAAGTAATGGGGAGTTTTATCTACCGTGCAATAAGGGGAAACCCTGCCGCAACTGTTGTGCGGTAGATTAAGCCCCTCATTTGTATTGACTTGAAAAAAGTGCTATAATCAAGCTACTTGAGTTGCGACAAGTTTATCACTAACGCAACTCTTATGGTATTCAATGATACCTCGACCAAGCTTGGACTCATCCAAGACTGTGAGCAAACCATTTTCTCTAATTACGGCGACATCACTGGCAACACTAATCGCCTGTATGATTTTACCGCTCGGCTGAACCGAGCTTATGATAAGTTAGCCACCAAAATAATGTCCGTGGACGGCCGGTGGCAGTTTGATGATACTAATTACACCGACCTGCCGATTGGTAGCACCGCCTTGGTCTCCAGCCAACAAGACTACAGCTTCGATGTGGAGTTTTTAGATATTGTTAAAGTCCTTATCTTGGATAGCTCCGGTAATAAAATCCTCCTCCACCCAATAGACATCAACGACCCGATTGCCAAAGTTTATTTAACAGATGTTACCTCTAACGGCGGTATCCCAACCTACTACGACAAGACCGGCGGGACAGTGATGCTCTACCCCACCCCTAACTATTCAATCGCCTCTGGCCTAACGGTGCATTATCGCCGGAAACCATCCTATTTTACCCATACCGACACCACCAAATCAGTTGGTGTGCCGGCTATTTTCCATCGCTACCTCTCACTGGAGGCATCCTTAGACTATGCCTTGTCTAAATCCCTAGCGATTAAGAATGACTTGGCGGTAATGGTAAAAGAGATGGAGGCAATGATTGAAGATTGGTATTCCAAAAGGTCCAAAGATGAACAGAAGATTATTAAAAGTTATTATCGTTCTAATAGATAAAATAATAAAATGGCAAGCTACATCCCGAATTCTATGAAGGGCAGGTTAGTGGGAGATAATGCCCAAATCTCCACCGCGGTCGATTTGGAAGCTGATACCATTAAGGGTATGCTTCTTACCTCAAGTCACACGCCGGATATTGATGCCGAAGTGTTTATTGACGATGTGTCCGCTAACGAGGTAGGGACTTCGGGTACTTACACCACCGGGGCGGGAAATGGTTTTACTATCACCCCTACCTCCTCAACAGATGACACTAATGACCTTGGTAAGTGGGACGCCGTCGACCCCTCTGCTACCGGTGCCACTATTACCGCTCGTTACCTCGTTCTCTACAAATGGACTGGCACCGCTGGGACTTCCCCAATTATCGCGGTGATCGACTTCGGTTCAGACCAAACCTCAACCGCCGGAACATTCGCGGTCACCTTTAACGCCAGTGGCATCCTCACTCTAGCCCTAGCTTAATATGGCAGCCTTCGGTTCAGTCTCAACAGGGTCGGTGGAAAATGACGCCAACCTATCAATCACTAAACCTACTGGATTAGCAGAAGGAGATTTGTTGGTCGGCTTCCTTTTTCAAATTGGTCAAGGTAGCGCTTGGACAACTCCAACTGATTGGGATGCTATAACCGGTGTATCATTTTCAACATCAAGACGACTTGATGTCTTCGCTAAATTAGCTGACGCTGCCGATGTCGCTGCTGCCGATTTTACATTTAACCAAATAGATGCTTCGGGTGTTACTAAAACCGGGGTCCTCTATCGTATTACCGGGACATTAGCTGGGGCAGAGAATATTACTGCTTCTACATCCGACATTGGAACCGAGGTAGCTGATGATGAACCACGATACGCGACTGGTATTGTTAACGTCGCTAACGCTTTGATGATTATGTTCTCTGGTGGAGCTGTCACTAACAATGGGACATCAACTGTTTCCGGATATTTAATAGAAAATGATAACCCGACTTGGACAGAGAGGGCCGATTTTGGTTTTGCTGCTTCCGTTGATTCAAGGTGCGGTTCTGCCACCGCCACCCGAACAGCAGTCACCAATACGGGTTATTACCAAGTCGATTACAACAGTACAGATAACTTAGGGACTGGTAGCGTCGGGGCATTATTAGCGATTTCAGACACCGCTAATGTTACCGTCTCCCCTGATGTTGTTGCCACGGAGATTACTATGCCCGCGCCAACAGTTGCCGCCGGAGCCACGGTGTCGGCCGACACTATAGCCGCCGAGATTTCAATTAAAGCCCCGACAGTTGCCACGGCGGATGCTAAGTGGTCGAACCAAGCTAAGAACTCATCTGTTTGGACTAATCAAGATAAAAGCTAGTATGGATGACAAAGAACAATTTAAACAGGAGATAATCGCCGAAGTGATGGATATTTTGGGGCGGTTCGATTCTATTCCCCATAATGTCCAAAAGGCCCTCGCACGGAGGTTTAAACTAAGTGAGGTGCCGACAGTCACCGCCGGAAGCAAGGCCGCGTCTTCAGAAAATCAAGCAGTCGATGAAGGTGGTTCTGGAACTTACAGTGTATTGGGGCCACCAGATTCATTTAAACTTTTATCAAATAGCGACGGCACAACTATTGGTTATGTCGCCGTTTGGAACTCTTAATATGTTTAAATTACCTCAAAACAACTGGAAGCAGAATAACCGGAGTGATATCCTTGGGGACTTAAAAGAGACCTTCAATATAGACCCCAATTCAAATGTCGGGAAAATAAGAACCACTCGAACAAAACGAATAACAACCGGAGATGGTGAGATTAGTAATTTTGGCCCCGTTTCGGCTCTGGTGTATTTTTCAAACGCGGTTAGAGTTTTTTCAAATGGGCTTCAATATGATGGCGGTAATTCGCCGTTTGATTCTTTGACCCAAGTAACCGCCGACCCAATGTCGGTCGGTGTTGATGATGGTGATGCAGTCAATTTTAATTCGGAAATATACGGGACTGCGGACGATGATATAAATAAATGGGACGGTTCATCTGAATCTACTGTTTCAGTCAATGGCTTGACCAGCAATACCCATCATCTTTTAGCTACCTTCACCCCAGACGGTAATGGTGAGAGATTATATGTTACCGAAGGAGGGGATAAGGTCTGGAGTGTTAATACTAGTGATACTCTAGCGACATCCAGCACTTATACCCTAGACTTAAATCTCGCCCCGGATTATCAGATTACCTTTTTGGTGGCTGGTGAGGATAGGTTGTGGATTGGGGTTTCCAGTGCCGGGAATAACATTTCTGGCGGACAGGCGATTGTTTTAGGGTGGGATGGTATCACTGCCAACTCTCCCTCGGCTAAGTATTATCTCCACTCGTCAAGAATAATGGCCGGAGTGATTAAGGACGACGTACCATACATTATGGATTCGTTGGGTAGGTTACTGGTCTTTAATGGTGGGGTGTTCTCGGAGATAGACCGCTTGCCCTTAGACGACAAGACAATGCAAAATACCTCCTCCAACCTCCACCAACAAGCTATCCATTCAAAGGGAATGGCGGTAGATGGTGAAGAAATTTTAATCTGTGTTTCCAACTTGCGGGACAACTCATCGGGCGTTAATGCCACCTTCAACGATTTTCCGGCTGGAGTGTGGGCCTGGAATTCGCGTAATGGCCTGTATCATAAGTTTTCCCCAAGTTACCAAGCGGTAGCTGATACTGGGACGACCAATTTAACTGATTACGGGCAGTTTAGGGTCGCTTTCGCCGGTCCAATCAAGGTATTTGAGACCCAAAATCCCACCCCCTCCGATGGCGGAAGAGTGGTGTTTGGGATGAGTTACTTCTTGGATGGAGGGGACAATTTGACCGCCGCCACTGACATTCAATATGGCCTATGGACCAATGATACCCACGATGATACCGAGCAAGGAGGTTACATCATCACGCCCAAGATTCACAGCTCGGTCTTCCGAGATAAGTGGAATAAGATTTATGCCGCTTTAAGTGATTTATACTCCGGTGATAGGTGTGTGGTGAAATACCGCATAGACGATACGGAACTCTACACTAAAATTGAATGGCGAGGGACTGACGCTTTCGAACCCACTGAAGATCCGTCAGATTTTACGCAAGGTGATGAGGTTCAGATCGTCCAAGGCACTGGCTCGGGAATGTCAGCACCGATTGAGCGGGTAGAGTCCGGGGCGGGTTATTATGTTGCTTTAAAAGAAAACATCACCGGAGCAACTGGAACATCGGTGGCAAAACTAGCTAAATGGCGACAATTAGGTGAAATAACCGGCACGGCGGTTAGTGGTTTTACTATCGGTGAGGAGGCCAACTGGATACAGTTTAAGATTTATATGGAATGGACGGGCGCGAAAGAACTTTACTCATTATTGGTAGACAACAAACCTTCAATAACCTTATAAATAATGGTATAATTTAATTATGGAAGACACACTTCAACAAACGATAGAAAAAGCAAGCATTGCCGGAAGACAAGCGTCAAAATACACCGGCGTTGCTTTTAATCCCCTAGAACCCATTGATGCCAATCAACTCTCAACAGAGAATACACCCTTTAATTTAACCGCCGAAGAACTAGACACATCTACCACGGCGGAGCTAAGCCGATTTTCTACTCAAGACTTCACTCAAGGACTGGAGACTAAAGCTGTTCAAGCCCAAGCTGGAGAACAAGAGTCTTTTGAATCATACTTAAAAGCCGCCCTTGCCACACCCGGCGAGACTGAGCTAACAGTTAAAGCTGAAGAAAAAGCCGGCGTGCCTGAACTTGAAGCTCAAGTCAAGGAATACAACCAGCAACTAAAAAGCGAACAAGAAGCCCTACGAAAACAAGTCGAGCAAATTCAAACTGGGGCTGGAACAGCGACTGCCGCCCAAAGAAACGCCTCTGCTCAAGAGGCTCAACGAGTATCTCTCCGTAAACAAGCCGACATCGCCATTATCGGGATGGCCGCTCAAGGGAGATTCGACTCGGCAAAGTCCATTGCCGACAGAGCGGTTGCTGTTCAAATGGAACAAGGTCAAAGAAGATTAGATGTTCTTGGGTTAAATTACGAAAGAAACAAGGACTTGTTTAGTAAGGCTGAACAGAGAGCTTTTGAGTCTGCTCAAAGTGATAGGCAACGAGCGCAAGATGAGGCGAAGGAGAATAAGGAGCTAATCTATCAAACTGGCTTAACTGTCGGCCAAAATGGTGGGGGCACTGCCTTGATGCAACAGATTTTCGGCGCTAAAACCCCAGAAGAAGCAGCTAGAATAGGGGCTAATTACCTCTCTAATCCATTAGATAGGCAATTAAAGAATCTCCAAATTTCAAAAGCTAATCTTGAATATGAACAACTAGAAAGCGCGCAAGAGGTATTATCAGATCCCAAATGGTCCACCTTGGTTAATCAAACAGCCAGTTTAGTTGGCTCAGAAAGAGGAAAAGCCATTAGGGCTGATATGGCGGGTTATATTGCTAGTGGAAATTATAAGGCTGCTTGGAATGAAGTTTCCAATGCCGTTGAGGAGAAACTGACTGGTGAAAATGCCACCAAGTTTGGTAATCAAGTTACTGATTATGAAGCTATGATCGGTCTTAAAGACGCAATCCAAGCATATTCGGATGGTGGCGGTGATATGGGTTTGTTGGTTGGTAAGGCCGAAGATATTTCAAACCGATTAGCTGGTGTTACCGGTAACCCCCAACTAACAGCCTTGGCAACCCAACTTAGTCGTGAGTTTCAAACTTATCGAACTAATGCCACCGGGGCTGCTTTTAGCCCAGAGGAATCAAGGGAATACGCAAAAGTAAATCCACGAACCACCGCTAGTTTGGACCTTAACTTAGCTGTGATTGATGGTGCATTAAACCAGCTTCAGAATCGGATAGTTTCAACTACCAAAACCCGTGTTTCGGGCGCTGAAGATTTATGGAAACTAAGTCACGGGCAAACAACGGAAGAATACTTGAACGATGTTGATACTGTCCTACAAGATACATCTAGTCCACTTAATTCTTGGCTTAATAGCTTTATGGCCCCAACCCAATAATATGGAAATCACCAAACAACAATTCAAGTCAATTTTAGAAAAGGCTCCAGTCGGAACTAACCCACAAGCCTTAGTAGAAGGATTGGTTAAGCGTGGCTATAATTTAGAGGGATTAGACCCATTAACAACCGCCGCCTTTAGAGAACAAGCTAATCTAACCGAAACGACTGCCGGTAATCAATTTGAGCAGAAACCACAAGGATTCTGGCAGAAAGCCCAGAACTTTGCGGCTAATGTTATTGGTGGAGGGAAATTGGCTGAAGGTTTGGGGCAGGCAATCGCTGCCCCATCCGCTCTAAATTCGCTTGATGATGCTTACACCAATTTAGCTAACCAACAGACTGATTTGTTAATGAAATTAAAAGATCAACGAGCAAATGGCGAAGATACTTCCAGGACGATGAATCTCCTGAAACTTAATCAAGCTGATATAGAGAAAATCGCCGATGCCAATTCAGACTTTGCTGAGTCGTTAGTATCTGATAAACAAGTTGTTGGTTCGGCGGCTAGGTTGGCGGGAACTATTGCTGGTGGCTCTTTGGTGGGCGGTGTAAGTAGGGGCGGAACAGGAACCCTACAAGCCGCTAAAGGACTTGAAAAAGCTGGTGGAGTTTCGCAATTATTTGGAGCTGGTAAAGCTACCACTATAACGGGCGGGGCCTTACGGGGCTTGGGGGCTGGGGCAACTACTGGAGCAGTTGAGGGTGGAGTACAGGGAGCTGGTATGGCGGCCGAAGCAAACAAAACCACTGAAGAATTGCTAATAAGTGGTGCGCTGGGCGCTGTTGGTGGAGCAGTTATTGGGGGTGCGGTTGGTACCGTCGCTGGTGGTGTTACAGGTGGTCTCAAGGGTAGGAAATTAAGGGCAGAGCAATTTGCTCAAGATTTAGCATCACCCAAAACTACCCCCAAAATGAGGGCGGAAGCGATTAGACAAGGAAGATTAACAGACCCGACTTTTTTAGGAAAAGCGGAAATACAATTTTCCAAACGAGATAAAATAGTTGCTGATGCTATTGATGATGTTGTATCTCCAAAAGCAACAATCGGAGAAAACATAGGGGCTATTAGGTCAAAGATTGACCAGACCGATGCTGGTGTTAGGGCTTACATAACTAGAAATAAAGTCCCATTTAATTCTAACCAACTAAGGTCTAGACTTATGGCCGGAAATGAGGATTTGAAGTTAATCTTTGCCTCTGACTCCAATGCTCAAAAAACTTACAATGCTGTCGTAGATGCTTTTATGGATAATGTTGGTAAAAAAGATACCCTTGGATTATTTGAGGGTAGGCAAACATTTGACCAATTACCGGCGATAAAAAAATTACTACAAAGTGATGTTTTAGGAGAAAACGCCAGAAAAGAAATTTCCCTATCAGTCAGAAGGGCAGCAAATGAATACATTGCCGATTTACTACCGAAAGGCAATCAGTATGCCAATTCAATGCGAAACCAAAGTTATGCGCTTGAAGCCCTTGGTAATCTGGCGGAAAAATCAGAAAACATTATCGGAAAGAATAATTTGCAGTTGCTGGCCCAGGAATACCCCTACATCAAATGGTTGATTGGGGCTGGGGCTACTGGATTAGTTGGAGCGGCGGGGGTAGGTGTTGGGGCTTCTATTGTTGGCTCAAGTGATTAGTATTCAAACATCAAATAACCAATCAATCCAATAACCCCCCCTATAAAACCCCACCATAAGATAAACGCTATCATCCCCCCTTTATACCACCACCAATAATAAAGTCAATGAAAGACCCAGCCAAACTAAATAAACTCCTCTTGATGGCTAAAGAACTAGCCAAACTTACCGATACCCCTTCTTCTGAAGAAGTGGCTAAAGTGGTAGCCCAAATCATCAGGCAAATCAAGGAAAACAAGGAGATGATGGACGGTCATATGCATTCTCTTAAATCAGAGATGGAGGATGAGATTAAGGTCTTACAAGAGATTATTAAAAGAGTCAAGGCACAAAAGGGTGATAAGGGAGATAAAGGAGAACAAGGGAGGTCTGGTAGGGATGGTCTTGATGGCCGTGATGGTAGAGATGGACGGGATGGTGAAGACGGCAAGGATGGAGATATTAAAGACCTCTCTCCTGATGAGATTAGAGATTCTTTAGAATTATTAAAGGATGACGAACGCTTGGATATTTCCGCCATCAAGGGCTTTGGTAAGAAAACCACCAAACTGACTGATGATATACTTAACAGGGCGATTGGGATTGTAGACCAACGAACATCGTTCTTGATTCAGAAGGTTAGTAATTTGCAAGATAAAGTCAACTCTCTCGGTAGCTCAACTGGCGGTGGTCATACCATCCAAGACGAAGGATCAGACTTAACCCAACGCACCAACCTTAACTTCGTGGGAGCGGGGGTGACCGTGACCGATGACGCTGGGAATGACGCGACTAAAGTTACTATTTCAGGCGGTGCCAGCGCCGCTCTTAACAAAGAAACTCCCGTTGGTGATGTGGACGACACCAACACTTCCTTTACCGTGTCCAATGAACCTTTCTTTATTAACGTTAATGGACTCATCTACGAAGAGGGTGATGGAATCTACATCTCTTATGTCGCTGGGACCATTACATTATTATCGCCGGTCGGAGCTTCCGGCTTCATAAAATCATATTATGCGTAAAATACTTTTAGCTTTAATAGTTTCAACGATTATCATTCTTGGTTTGGTTCAGTTAACCCATGCTCAAATCACTGTCCCCCAAGGTGGCACTGGTTCTTCCACTGTCGCCTCGGGCCAACTGCTCTGGGGCGACACGGCTTTAAGACTTGGTTCCTCCATCAACCTTAAATGGGACAAAGTGTGGAACAGGCTAATAGTCTCTAACTTAGCCGTTACGAGTTCAACCTCTACCAACGCCACCACCACCAACCTTGCCGCTACTACCGCTTCCACCACCGACCTAAATGTTTCCAAGAGTTTAACGATTCAAGTCTTAACCGGCGTTCTCCAAGCGATTAACGGCCTAGTCTCCTCCACCTCCACCATTTCCGAGAACTTTATTGACGCTAACATTGCTCGAGACTCCGAACTCCACTCGTCCGTGACCGTTACCGACTCTAACACCGTAGACTTGACCCTTGTGGGCCAAGATTTGACCGCCGATGGCCTTTACACCGCCGGCGATGGTTTAACCCTCACTACGGCTGATTTTGACTGCGACACGGCCTCTGGTTCGGTCTTTGGTTGTCTCCTCTCGACTGACTGGACTATCTTCAACAACAAAGTCTCCTCCTCGTCTCTCCCCACCTCTCAAGCTAATCCTTTGTGGTGGAACGGGACAGTAATCGCCCCCACCTCCACGCCCACCTTCGCCGCCTTCCACGCCACCTCCACCACCGCTTCCTCCACGGCCGGAGTTATCTCTCTGTCTAAAATTGTCACCTCCGCCACCAGTACCGGCACGAACGGCTTCGATATCTCCGCCGGTTGCTTCGCGATAAACGGCGTGTGTGTTGGCGGG
>Ga0209518_1000716_pt1 | contig 41158 bp, 54 predicted proteins | sample RifGroB1_FD_183993 | JGI IMG/M metagenome (GOLD analysis project Ga0209518, IMG submission 183993) | Groundwater microbial communities from Rifle, Colorado, USA - Groundwater B1 (SPAdes) (version 2) | ecosystem: Environmental > Aquatic > Deep subsurface > Groundwater | place: Rifle, Colorado...
AACAGAATCTGAAAGGAAAGCATACGGGCTTAGACCCAACAGGAAAACGGATTACGATGAGGAGGAATAAGCCATGAAGCGAAAGAAGCCGAGGTGGTGTGGGTGGAAAAAGTCACACACGAACGAATGTTTCGATTCTCTGGAAAAATATTGTTCTGGCAAAATAGACGGAGTATCCTGTCCCGCCTACCGCCCCTCCCGAAGGAGAAAGAAGTGAGAGTACTAGTAGCGTGTGAGGAAAGCCAAGCGGGTTGCATCGCATTTCGCAAGAGGGGCCATGATGCGTTTTCATGCGATATTCAGCCGTGTTCCGGTGGACATCCCGAATGGCATATTCAAAAAGATGTTCTGTTAGTTTTGTTGCAAGGGTGGGATATGTTGATCGCCCATCCTCCATGCACTAGGTCTTGTAATTCGGGAGTTCGGTGGTTGTGGGAAAGAAATCTATGGGGGGAAATGAGGGAAGGAGCCGAATTTTTTAAGAAACTTTTATACTGTAATATTCAAAAGAAATGTATAGAAAATCCAATACCGCACAAATATGCTCTTGAAATTATTGGAAGAAAATACGATCAGATTATTCAGCCGTGGCAACACGGACACGGAGAGACAAAGGCAACCTGTTTTTGGATTGATGGCTTATCCCTGCTGAAACCTACAAAAATAGTTGCGGGAAGAGAAAACAGAATTCACCGGCTATCACCAGGACCAAATAGGGGAATGGAAAGAAGTAAGACCTTCCCGGGAATCGCAAAAGCAATGGCAGAACAATGGGGTTGACGATATTTCGCCCCGAAGGAGAAAGAAGTGAGACGATATAGACCGCAATTAATAAACGGGAGATACGATGCTGTTCCGTATGATGATGGTGTTCCCGTTCCGTGTATCAAGCAAAAGGAGTTTATTGATGGTTTGAGGGTAGATGCAAAATGTCCCCTTTGCGGGAGGGCTGTAAAAAAGTTTGAATCAATATATTACTGGGGATATTCCTGGGATTGTAATTGCCTTTTGGATCAAGATATCAGGCAGGCAGAAAAATACAGGGAAAGCGATGATGAAAGAATGATTGAAAAGATCAAGGCGGTCCACGGATCATATTTGGATGAGATCCCCGAACGGCACAAGAAGTATTTGTTTGCTCCCAATATGTCGCGGGTGAGTCCAGAGATTAAAAATATTCCTGAGAAATGGGAAACGGAATACAAAGAAAAGAATTTTTATATCTGGGGAGCATCCGGCCTCGGGAAATCGTTTGATTTGGCGTGGTTGACGACACAGCTCCAATGGAGACCGGCGGATGAAATTATATGGACAACGTCAAAGAAACTGACTAACGAAATAATAAATAAGATAAACAATTTAGATTATTTTATTTATGGCAAAATTATGATCCTCGAAGATTTGCAAAACTGTCAGGGGGGCGAGCTCGGGATGATTTTGGAGGTCCTCGATGGCCGGGAGAATTTGGAAGGCCGGCGGACATGGGCGACAGGTTCGCTGTCACCGGTGGGGATCGAGAACAAACTGCAAAACAGTAGTTTTTTTACGCGATTATTCCAGCGGGCTGAACCGGGCGACCGGGGGCGATTTTTGGAGATTGCGAAAACGGGAGTACTGAAATGATTACTAAAAGGAATATGATCATTTTCTTGAGGAAAATCGGCGCGTTCGGGATTAAAATATGAGCGAGTCAAAACTAAACAGCAATCTGCTGAAAATTAACGGATGGATACAGATACCGAAACCGTTGGTCCTGGACCACGAATACAGTCTCGGCTTGCGTGTTGCTGTCACGGATGATGGACACCGTAAATCACTACACAACGGAACGCATGATATGCAACACACGGCACAGGTCTACGGAGAGGCGATAATATCAAACGACATGGGCACGAGAATTATGGCGCGAGCGAAGGGGAAAAACTCTCAGTCGCAAGTTTTGCGATGGACGATCGAACAGAGATGGACAGATGCCGGGATGCTGGGTGACAAAGAAGATTTTTACACGAAGGCGATGTCTCGGATAATTGATGCGGTAAAACAAAATAAAATTTAGGAGGACGAACATGACGGACAAAGAAAATCAGGTATTTTTCAACGCGGTCAAGGACAAGAAGATCCGGTTATGCCACTGGCCGGAGGAAACTTTTATCATCCCCAGCGATTTAATCGATAAGAGCAAGGGATTGTTATTGGGCAAAATCGGTGGGATCTCGCAGATGAGCTTTTTTATCAACAGTGGATTTACCGCCGATGAGAAACACGGGCCGGATCACCGATGGGAGATCGTGAAGTGATACACAAGCACGGCAAGGGAAAGTCGATAAAAATGGCCGGAGTGCCGGGACCGGTGCGATACCTAGTCATCAAAAAGACCCGCGCCATCATCACCTCGATCAAGCACCTGATCCGCGATATCGTCAGGATGCGGGCGGCCAGCTCGGGCGGGTATGCGTGCTACACCTGCGGAAAGGTTTTCAGGGACTGGCATGATTTGCAGAGCGGTCACTGCGAACACGGCGGGCGGAATATCAACGACTCGACGATCCTGTACGCAAGGGACGTTAATCTCGATAATCTGCGGGCACAATGTCCGTACTGCAATTTTTACGGTTCGAAAAATGAGAAATTCAAGGCTAAATTAAAAAAAGAAATAGGCCCGACTCGTTTTGACTGGATGCAGTTATGGAACCGACAGACTGGATGGAGGCCGAGTTTTAGAGAGATGGCTGAAATGAAACTCAAACTGTCCTTGATGCGCAACTTTTTAAAAAATGATGATCCGATGGATATGGAGATCGCCACGGCGATGGTCGAGGAATATCAGCAAGAACTTTACAGCGGAGGTAAGTGATGGAAGACAATATAGTTGTATTCGACATCATAAAAGAATGGCTTGACAAGAATGGGTTTGATGGTTTAGCCAACGAGGATTGCGGGTGCAGTAAGGAAGATATGTGCCCTCTGGAACATGAAGATATTTTGCAATGTGAGCCAGCCTATGCACACAAATTGACTAAAGAAGAAATCGAGCAAGGGTGTCTTTTAGATGGGACTCCGTTTGATTTGGATGGAGAACCAGACCCCGGAGATATTTTATATTTGGCTGGTGAACAGTACAAACCGAAATCATTAATTCCCGACAGACTGACAGGAGGAAAGGAATGAAGTTCGGAGATATAATAATAAACCCCTATGCAAGTAAGGGGAACCCGCACAGAAAAGCTGTTTTCGTTCGTGATTGCGGAAAGTCAATAGAATTGACAGACATGAGCGGGACATTCTGGAGGACATATAAACCTGGAAAGGGCGAAAAACAATTTAAGATTGATGATTCAATTTTGAAACGAGAAGGAATAGAAAGTTGGGGATATAGCCATAGAGAAGAATTAGGTCGAGATGACTAACCCCAAGTCCAAAAGGAGGACAAGGAAATGAGGATCGCCCGAGTATTCCCCACATGGACAAACATGAGTCCATCGGACGATCTTGCTTTTTTTGATGTTCCGGGGCTATTCCCTCCTAAAGACATTGACGAAGTTCATATCAGCGTGGTGTTTACTTGGGATCTTGACAGAGCCGAAGTTCTGGCTAAGGAATGGTCAGACATCGCTCCGGTTAAAATTGGCGGTCCTGCAACGGGAATGAGGGGAGAAGAATTTGAGCCGGGTAAATATATCGGTCACGGGAATGTCATTACTTCAAGGGGATGCCGAAACCGTCAATGCGTGAATTTCTGCAAGGTTCCCGAAAGAGAAGGGAACACAAGGGAACTACAGATCAGAGACGGATATAATGTCCTTGACGATAATCTGTTTCAATGTTCCGAGAAACATATCGAGGCGGTCTTTGAAATGCTATCACGGCAGAAAGAACGGCCTGCGTTTTCGGGTGGGGTTGAAACGAAAGTTTTAACGCAACACCATATTGATTTACTGATAAAATCTCATTTGGTGAATATGTATGTAGCCTATGATACACCTGACGATTACGCTCCGCTGATCCGATTTAAAGAAATGATAGCAGGGACATCTCTCGATCATCGGTGGAAGATTGGATGCTATTGCCTGATCGGATATAAAGGCGATACGATGGAGAAAGCGGAGAAAAGATTGAGGCGAATTATGGCCTTGAATTTTCAGCCGTTTTCGATGTTATACCGGGACGAGAAAAACACAAAGCAGTCAAAAGAATGGTCGAGGTTTCAGCGCGAATGGACAAATCCGATAATCGTAGGAAGTAAATTTTACAGCGAGAAATCCCCTGAAGTCTGAAAGGAGAAAGCCATGAGAAATAATGATCCGTTTGCTCCGTGGAATAATATAATGAGGAGAGGCGATCCGTTCGCTCCGCATAATGATCCAATGCACCGGGATGATCCATTCAAACCGTGGAATAATCCAATGGGGTCAGAAAAAGACTTAACAGAATCTGAAAGGAAAGCATACGGGCTTAGACCCAACAGGAAAACGGATTACGATGAGGAGGAATAAGCCATGAAGCGAAAGAAGCCGAGGTGGTGCGGAAGAAAGGATAAGGATGGGTGTAGTTATTTTTACACATGGCTCCCTTTGCATTTTTGCGACAAAAAGAACTGTTATAAAAACTTTCCCGATGATTTAGAACTGATTGTTTGCCCTCACTACCGCCCCTCCCGAAGGAGAAAGAAGTGAAATTGATAAACAGGATAATTACGGGGGATAGTCTAACGGTTCTGAGGACTATTCCAGATGAGTCCGTAAACTGTTGCGTCACTTCCCCGCCCTATTTCGGTTTGCGTGACTACGGGGTGAAAGGCCAGCTCGGGTTAGAATCCACGCCAGAGGCCTATGTTCATAAACTTGTCGAGGTATTTAGGGAGGTTCATCGGGTGTTAAGGAAGGACGGGACACTGTGGCTGAATCTGGGGGATAGTTACGCTTCACCGGGAAAGGATCGGACCGAAAAACAAGCTACCGCAAAATCCACATTGCGGGGTGGAAGTAGAAATCAAATCAGCATATTAAAACAACAAAATAAAATAACAGCGGGTCTAAAACCTAAAGACCTAATTGGGATCCCGTGGCGTGTTGCATTCGCCCTGCAAGCGGACGGCTGGTATCTCCGGCAGGATATAATCTGGGCGAAGCCTAACCCGACGCCGGAGAGCGTGACTGACAGATGCACTAAAAGCCACGAGTATATTTTCATGTTAGCGAAATCAAAGAAATACTATTATAACAATGAAGCCATAAAAGAACCCGGTATTTATATGGACACCACAAGAGACGCAAAACCACAAGACAGGAGAATTGTCTATAAGGATTATGACGGGAAGAACCATGATAAACAAAGGGATCACGGCCGGAGGCATTGCGGATTTAACGACCGATGGGACGCAATGACCAAATTTGAACAATGCGGGGCCATGCGGAACAAGCGGGATGTCTGGACCGTCAGTACAAAATCGTTTTCAGAAGCCCACTTTGCAGTCTTCCCCGAAGATTTGATATTTCCCTGCATACTCGCAGGATGCCCCGATGACGGGGTAGTTCTTGATCCGTTCTTTGGCGCGGGGACTACGGGGGTAGTCTGCAAAAAACTGAATCGCAAATATATCGGAATAGAGCTGAATCCAAAATATGTCGAGATGGCAGAGAGACGGATAATGCAAGTTGACGAGCCGTTGCCGTTTACTAATATTTTGCCCCGAAGGAGAAAGAAGAAGTGAGCTGTAGATACCGTCCCCGAATACCAGAATCAAAGGAATCTGAGAAAGAAAGGAAAATCGTCAAGGCGTGTGTCTCGGTGACAAAGCAGATACGAACATCTAACCCGGCGAAGGATAAGAAATGCTGATCCTATCCCGAAACGTAAAAGAGAGTATCACTTTTCGCGTCACGGAGCCAACGGAGTTTACTATATCGTGTGAGGATATCGGCAGCAATGGGGGGATAAAAATTTGCATTGACGCTGACAAGAAAAAGGTCATCGTCATACGGACGGAATTGATCCATGAAGAAAAGAAGCTGAGGGGTAGCGGAAAATGAAAGATAGGACGAAGGATATCTGGAACGCGGTAGGATTTTTATTCATGGTGTCCGCTGTCACGGCGTTCTGGCTATGGGTTTTCTGGCAGATGCGGGCTGGAGGGATGCAGTGAGGACAGCCTGCGGTGGATCGTCAACTCCGCTCCCTCGGAGTGTCAGGCGAAGGCGAGTGAAGCGTTGCGTTGACATGAAGTGCAGTGAGGAACAAAATGACTATAATTAATCTCGGTAAGTTAGAGGAAAAGATAAAGAAGGCTAATGACCAGTGGGATCTATTTACTAAATGGCTTAAAAAGAAAAGAAAGAGACGCAAGATGGTTAAAAAATTAAAGAAAGCCTTTCAAAATTTCCCCAGGAATGGCTTTCCTACTACGGGAAAATTTATGATGAAAGGTGTGCATATAAACAAAAATGGATATATTGTTAAAAACAAGCCATCGCTGAGTTACGATTCCTACGTCGCAACCCGCAAGGCGATGCGTGCCCTTAAGGAGGTGCTATGAAAATCAACAGAAAAAGCAATTATGATTTTGACAGAGCATTATTTGAAAAATCCAAGTCAAGGGTGGAAATTGCGAAGATTCAGATAAAGAACGAATCCGCACTTTCGAGGCCGCGAACCGTTGGTTTAAAGGGTTTTTGGGGAAGTCTGTACACATGGGGACGAGGAATATGGGAAGGTATTAAAAAACTATTCCGCCCATCTACGCAAACAGCTATAACATTATCGCCACAGACCGTCCCAATCGGATTCGAATATGCCTATGATCATTGCGGCCGCAAATTAAAACCGGTACATAGGCGAAAAAGAGAGGGGGGAAGATACTATTGGTGCTTTTTCAAATGCCTTGTCTGCGGATCAACGACAACGCATAGATTCGTACCGGTAAAATGAATGAAAAACCACGGAGGCGTAGACAGAATACGAAATCTGATTTCCTGTTATCAGCGCGAGTTTATGGCCAAACCTTCGAACTATTTTCGTGGTGTCATTAACGGGCTGATGAAAGCCGAGGAGGTGATATCGAGAATGAGGATTATCCCCCCGGCAAAGATAGGCCGGGGAAGGCCAAAGAAAACTTCTTAGCTTGCCGGGCTTGACTTTTACACTGAATTAAATTATTATAGGGTTTACGGAGGCATCCATGCATCATAAACCCTCTACAGACGGGCCCAAAATACTCAATATCATCCTTCGTTTTCATGTCGAATCAAAACAATTAGAATTGACTGTAGACAATCAGATAAGCGATGTCATGTTTTTCTCGCTTATCACTGACGCAATGAGCATTAGATTGAGGCAGATTAACGAAAAAGCCGCAAGCAAGATATTGGTACCTGACTCCCCTATGCCACGGATAGTGCAATGAAGAGGGGGAAGAAACAAAGAAACAAGGCCCAACAAGATATTAAAGGGCAGGAAGGGCTTACCGTAAAGGAGTCTGAGTTTATTACTGAAATGGCATTATACGAGGATGAGTTCACTGGTGAAGAATGGGGAAAGCGATATGACATGCACCGGAGGACTGTTGAAGACTGGGCAAAGAAATTTGAAAAACAGATAGAAGCGGTCAGGAAGCAACAGAGAGCCAGGACTACCAAAAAACTCCAAAGGCTTACAGATCAGGCTTTTGATGTCGTTGGTAAAACCATGAAATTCACAGATCGGAAAAGGATAAATCTGCAAAAATTAAGATTATCCGCAGCTGTCGAGATAATTCCCTATGTCCACCCGAGGAAATCCAGCGTCGAAGGTGATATCAAAACGGATATCCCGGCGATCGTGATAGGGATTGTCGGGCAGGACGAGCCACAGAAACCGGAGGCCGGAGGTGATGACAAAACGAATCAATCTGTATCCACACCAGGTTGATATCGTTGCGGCCACAGAGCCGTATATAGCGTGTTTCGGCGGAGTCGGTAGCGGAAAATCATACGGGATCCGACTCAAAGGCCTGCAACATGCTCAAAAATTCCCCGGGACTAACATGTTAGCGATGATGATGGTCAAAGAGGATTTGCGGAAGAAATTTTTCGCCCACATGATTGACGATTACGGTCCATACATCAGGCACGTCGATCGGCAGACCTTGATTGTGACGCTGATAAACGGGACACGGATATACTGTATCCACGCATGGGACGATCACAGAGGGGTAGACCACATCGCGGGATATGACGTATCGTGCGTGATGCTCAGTCAAGCCGAAGAAATGCCAAAGCAAACATGGGATTGCCTGCCAGCGCGCAACCGGAAAAAGATTACTGCGTATGGTCAGCCGATTGATGAGCATCTGTATCTGGTTGAGGGCAACCCCAAGGGCAAGGGCTGGATCTGGGAGAAGTTCGTCCGAGGCTCAGAGGAAACAATTCAGGAAGAGGTATTAAGCTCGGGCGGGCCGAAGATATCCTACAGTGTCCACAGGAAACCCGGTAGCGTACTGATAAACTGTCAGTCGGCAGATTATAATTTTGTTCCCGCAGGATTTCTGAAATCTATTACAGATGGCCACTCCGAGCGGTATATCAACCGCAACGTCAAGGGAAAATGGGAGCAGCACACCGGGCTCGTATACGAGATACGAGAGGACATTCACTGGATTGATCCGTTTCCAATTCCCAAGATTCTCCCGGCGAATTACCGGAGATTAGTCAGCATTGACTGGGGCAAGCGTAACCCGACGGGGATGTTGATTTTTTTGGTCGATATCGAAGAGAGGACGTGGTTTGCTTACCACGAGCGCTATCAAGGCGGAATGGACTCGATCAGCCAGGCGCGAGCGTGTCTTGAGGAAATTGACGGGCCTGTTGATATATGTATAATGGACCGGACAGCATGGGATGATGATCCTCGCGATCCGGGACACAGCGTTGGAAAAGATTTCGCTGATATTTTTTATAAGGAGCGTGGTATACTTGTCAAGCCGTCTAAAGGTCATCGGAGGGAGGATGGCATTGAGGCCGTGGCCCAGAGACTCAAGGTCGTGGACGGGCTTTCTCGGATATATCTGTTCAAAGGCCTCAAGTTTTTCCGGCAAGAAGTTGAACATTACCACTACCAGGAGGATCCCGAGGACCGGGAGCCGAAATACAATCTCAAGGAAGAGCCGCTGAAGAAGGACGACCATTTGATGGATTGCTGGAAAAACGGAGTCGAATTCGAAAAAGAACTGCTGGCGATAAGGAAAGAAGATCATGCCGGAAAATATCGAAGAGCTTAATGAGCGGATTTATCAGGAGAAGGTCAAGGATAACCGGCGGTTCGAGGACCTGTGGGCGAAAGGCGAGAAGCGATTCGGTCGGGGCAACAACGGAGCGATTATGGCGTGGGTAAAAGAACAACAGGCAAAGGAGGCAAGACGATGATTGTTGTATTACTGATTGCAATTCTGGCGGTATGTGTTGTAATTCTTTTGAGGTCTGTTTCGATAGCTCGGAGGGTACGTGTAGAGATGATACGCACAGGACAAATCCTTGCCAAGGTAACTGAGATTTATGATATCATCAGTGCTGGCCAGTCCAATGCCGCCAAGGAACAAAATGAGGTTACGCAAAAAGAAAAGAAATATGAATCCTATGTCGCTGAAGAAGATAAATAAACAACCGCTGAAGCGGTAAAAGGAGCCAAACAATGGCAATCATAATGTGTTCAGGATGTGAACGGGACATCGACCTCAAGCGGGAAGACCCGTATCGGCACAACAACAAAGACTATTGCAGGGAATGTAATAAAATCGTTCCTGAATTTCTCGAAGAGTGCAGGCCGATTTATGATGAGTGCGAAAAGAATAAACGGGCTAAGACAAAAGACCTGCGTAAAAAGTTTTTCGGGACGCGGGAAGAAGGGCAGAAAAGAAGGGCAGAAGAAATCAGGGGAGTATCAATAGCTCTGAACAGACCAGTCGTTGCCGGGCCACAAGGGCCCGCCGAGAAAGGCCAAGCTGATAAAACGGTCGTCAACAAGGCCAGAATACAGTTGACTCAGCCGGTTTCGGATATCGGGACGATGAATCTGGGACCTAATCTAAAGAAAGCGGCGCAAGACGCAGGGTTGATCCCCGAGGGATTAGATGACGACTGACAACAATAACCGATACAATTCCGGCGACAAGAAGAAGTTCAAGGAAGGATATCGCCTGGCGTTCGGAAGGAGGAAAAAAGAGCTCCAGCCCGGGCGGTATCGGTGGGAGAACGGCAAGTGGATCCCCAGAGACCAGGTAAAAGGCAAGGCTAAAACGTCTGGAAATTTTAAATTCCTCAAGAAGCTGAAAGTTCCGATCGAATATATCAGGGACAAGGGCGACGGGAATCACGAAACGATACAGGTGAGATAATGGACAACAAACCTAAAAAAGACGAATCACAAAGAAAAGCCGAACTGGTGACACTGATAAACCAGCGGCTAATCTCTGCGAAGAACGGACGGAACTCGGCATGGTCGCAAAGGGATAATGTCGATAACTACATGAACCTGACCTACCACTCGAAGGGCGTGAAGAATCAGGCTAAAGTTATCGTCAACCTGATAATGACGACCATCGAGAATCTGGCGGCATTGATGCAGGACAATCCGATAGATATCATGCTGTCCCCGAAACTGCCGAAATATGAATTAGCGGCAAAAATACGGCAAGCGGCGATCAAATCACTTCTTGATCGGACGAAAAACAAAATAAAGCGTAAGCATATCCATAAATGGATGATGTTCAGCGGTACAGCTATTTATAAATTGAGCGTAGAGGCGAAGGATGAAAAAGATTTAGGGAAAGGCTATAATATTTTAATAGACGTGCCGAATACGCATGATGTTTTCGTCGATACGATGGCAACAAACTGTGAGGATATTCTGTATGTAATCGAATTATGCAGATATACTCAGAAAGAAGTCAAGGAATACTGGCCGGAATATAAAATGATATCGGGCGATACAGGGGATTCCGCTTCAACCGATGATATCACTGCGTTCAATGCTGCGGAGAATTACGATGAAAATAAAATAATCGAAGTTCGGGAATATTGGGAGGCTCCTGAAAAAGGCAAGAAAGCCTGTAACCGCATTGTGGCCACGGATCAACAGATACTCGAAGAAGAAGAGAGTGAAATGCTTATCGGGTTTCCTTATATTTTCATTCCCTGTATATTGATTCCCGGCCAGTTATTCGGGAAAGACCTGATAAAAGACCTGAAGCCCATCGAGCAGGAGTTCAACAAAATACTGAAGAGGATCAGTAAGATTATAGCCAAGACCGCTAATGCCGTGGTTCTGATTTCAGCGGATTCCAATATTAATCCTGACAGGCTGACAAACGAAGAAGGTATGAAGGTCACGGGGATAAACGGACCTCTTGAAAACGCGATAAAGTATTTGTATCCGCCTCCCGTTGAGCAAGTGTTTTTCCAGTTACTCGGACTTCTGCAACAATTATATACTATTGTCAGCGGCATACAGGATGTGATGCAGGGGAATATCAATCTGTCAACAGCAGGCGGTCCGTCCGGACGCAGTATCGAGATGGCAACACAAGCCGCTCAGACAAGGCTCCGGGAGATGGTCAGCAACCTTAAATTGTTCGGGTATGAGGAGTTGGCCAAGAAGCTGAATATTTTGTTTCAGCAGTTTGGAACAGTAGAAGAGACAATTAAAATCAGCGGGAACACGGAAGAAGAAATCATGCAGGCTTTGAACAGTGAGCATAACGATGCAGTGCAACAGATTCTTGCTGCCGGCGGCAGGACTCCTGAAGAGATAAGAGCCGGGGTGGAAATGAAATTCGAAGATTTGGGGATTACCTCGTTGCAAAAACGCAGCGGTAAGACCTATATGAGTTTTGTAGGGAAAGAACTCGGAGATCCCAATGAGTTCGAGGTCGAAGTCCGGGCCGGGACTGATATTCCCAAGACGAAACTCGATATTGTTGCAATGACGGAAAAGATGATGGGTAATCCTGCGACCGCATTGGATATAGAGACGTTCCTCGATATCATCGAATTTCCGCAAAAAGACAAGGTGCTGGAGCGTAACAAATTATGGCAGATGTTCCGGCAGTGGTTGGTGCAACAGCAAGAGGCGGAGAAACAAGGACAACAGAGTCAACAGGTTCCTGAAGGATCACAAGGACCAGGTCAAGCCCAACCGCAGGGTCAACCAGGTCAAGGGCCTGCGGGTGGACCGGGAATGGGGCAAGTCGCATGAAACGGACGTTGTGCTTGACTTTTATGGTTTTTTTAATTATTATAGGACAAGGATGTGGCCTGATGCAGACAAAGATTGACAAAGAAGTCAATGAGCTTTTTTCCCGCACCGTGGATTCCTGCATGGAGAAAAAAGAGGCCGATTTTAAAGAGTGTACTATTGACGCGATAGCTCAAATCAAGGCGTGGGGATACAGGAGAGAAGGAAAACATTGGATCAAAGTCGGGGGAAGCAAAAAATCATATTCAACACCTAAAGGAACACGCGGATCGGACGAGAGAAAAGACCCCTATAAAGCGTATAATAATAATTCGAGCACAGGATAACACCATGAAATACACAGATATCGGTAAATATGAAAAAGCCGTTTTAGCATGGAACGCTAACGGTCAGAAAGGCCCCAAGCCGGAATATGTAAGGGGAGCGTCGGGATCGGCGTTGGCGAAAGGAGCCAAGAAAGCCAAGGTCGATATTTCCTCTCTTGCCGACAAGCCGAATCTTTTAGAAGCTATGACGAAATTGACGAACAGCCGGAAAACGATGATGGGCCCCGCTGAAATAAAGGCCGAAATGCAAAGGATTAGAGATGCAGGCGGGCCTGCCAACGAAGAGGAAAAAACATTCATGGAAAAGCAAGGGATTAAGTATGTCCCCGCTGGTTCTCAGAAAAAGCGTAAAACCACTAAATTTTCCGGACATCCGAAAGGCGGGATGAACCCGGAATTTGATCCCGAGAGGACCCGGGCTGTAAGGAAGGCTTTTAATCAAAAGTAAAATCATGGAGGCACAATGAAAATCAACGACGACGAAGATACCGTAGTTGACGAAGGCGGGGATTACGATCAGATCGAAGAAGGTATTTCGGACGGGATAGCGAAACTCGGTGTCGAAGAAGAGGTCAAGGACGAGGACGACCCGAAACCTCCTGAACCTGACGACACTATCGAAATTGAAGGAGTGGAATATTCACGCGAGCAAATTGCGGAAATAATGAGGGCGAAGGCTACGGCTTCCGAACCCCCGGCGCCGGTAAAACCACCCGAGGAAAGCGCGAAGATAAAAGCCCTGATGGAAAGACGCGAGGCGGCGAAGGGGGATGAAGAGATCGTAAAAGTAATTGATGAACTCATCGAGATACGGAAAGAAGTCGAATCAGACAGAGCCGAAAAGAAGGCTAAAGATGAGAAAGAAAAAGGCGATGAAGCATACAGGCATGTAAGGGAAATGGCTAATGCTGTTGAGGAAAAATACGGGATCAAATTGCCAGACCCGAGAAGTCCGGCATTTAAAATATACATGGATACGGCAAACGCTATCGCCAGCGAGGAAAACTATCTCGAAAGGGCGGTAGAAAAATTACATCCTGGAAAGTTCAACGGCAGGGGCCCTGTAAAAGTACCGGGTAAGATGCCGAGGCCGAAAGTACCGGCGATATCGGAAGCGCCTGATGATATGGATCCCGAGATTTATGCCAAAATCGTCGAAAAGGCAAAGATCGCGGGCGTGAGTGTCAAGAGCGCTCTGAAAAATTACAGAACTTACTAACCCCTGATCGGGGTAACTTCACTGCCCTCGCGGCAGTCTCAAAAAATCAATACTACATCACCATAGGATTATAGCATGGGCTATGAGCGGAACGGATACTATCCGGACCACGATCATGCCGAGGAACCCACGCGGGTTACTTGCGTGTGGTGTGGATGGGATTGCGATACCGAAAGGGATTCGGCATGTCCGTTTTGCGGACGCTCCAACTATCAAGACTATGACGGTGATGGGATAACTCTATAATAGACACCAAAGGAGAAAACAATGTTCAGAATAATCGGACACATGTCGGGCGGGGGTCACTTCGATCCTATCGTCCGTCCTTTTCCTATCATCACGACCGCAGTTCGCAGGGGAGCGTTCGTTCGTATCGTTCCCGCCGCAGCTCCGACTCTTCTTCTCGGCACCGCTGCCACTTTAGTTTCTTATCTCGGGCTCGCACAGGAAACTATCGCTGTCGGTGAAACCACGGATTGTCAGGTTGCCTTAACCCCCACGGGAACGGTTCTCGAAGCGGATGTTTCGGATATCGTCAACGGTACGGCAATCGCTGCTGATTCCGGTTCCGCAACGACTTTCGTTCAGGCGACCTACGATAGTCCTCCGACACACGGTATGGTCGGTTCAATATTCCAAGTCGTTGCCAAAGCCGCAAATCCAACACAGGTCGGCAACAAACTCACGATTACGGCGTTCACGACCGGTACGGGATCTTTCACCTTCGCCACTACCACGAGTCTGTTCGCGGCTGCTGACACGATCAAGTTGCTCACCCTCGGCAAAAGCATCATCGGCGCAATCACCCTCTCGGTCGATCCGACCTATGCGGACAGCATCCTGCTCAATCAGGCGACCGGACTTGGGACTTGTTTCCGAGTTATCGGCCTGAGCAACGACAAGAAGCGATTGCATCTTGTCCTGCTGAACGGTTTCGATTCCACCACAACTCTCGCCACTTCGTAAAGTGCCGAGAAATAAACTAAAGGAGTAAAATTATGTCTCTTTCATCGAATGATTGGCCGGATATCGCAGAACCGATATTAATGGCCCACTATCTGGAAAGGTTGAAGCAGTATGTCTCTCTGATTCCTGTTCTGTTTTCAGTTCAGAAATCAACGAAGGCGACAGAGACCGTCGTGTCTATTAACGGAATGGGAGATTTTCAACAGTTCCAAGGTGTTCTTGAGGAAGGCGTCAGTCCTTCCCAGGGATACAAACAGACGGTTTCTCATACCGAGATGGGAAAGAAGATCATCATCGAACGCAAACTCTGGGATGACGATCAGTACGGGATCATGAAGAGTTTTTTCAGCGGATTTGCACGATCCGCGAAAAGAACCCGCGAAAAAACCGGCTTCAATGTTTTCAATCACGCCTTCGATACCACTTATGCGGCTGGCGGTGACACTTTGGCTCTCTGTTCGACGGCCCATGTCTCCAGCGTTTTGGGTGTGGCGAATCAATCAAACTACGGCACCTCTACGCTGGGCTACGATTCCTACGTCGCAACCCGCAAGGCGATGCGCGCTTTCACGGATGATAACGGTGACATTTTCGAGGTCATTCCCGACAGCCTTATGGTCGGGAACGGGAACGGAGAAATGGCTGTTGTTATCACCGAAAGCAACCTTAAGTCTGCGGACAATGAAATCAACCCGATCAACAAGTCGTGGAAGCCCCAGGTCATCGAAACCGTTCAGATCACGGATGAGAAGAATTGGTTTCTGATGGACTCGCAGATGAGAAAAGATATGCTCATCTGGCTCGACAGAATCCCTCTGGAACTGTTGAGGGATAAAAGCACTTCGACTTTGGCACTTGTCATGGCCGGATATTACAGGTGCTCCAACTTTTTCAATGACTGGAGATGGTGCTACGGTCACAACGTAGCGTAAGAAAAAACAGGATTGGGCCGGGGAGTATATCTCCCCGGTCTGATAATTAAACAGGAGAAAATCAAATGAAGTTTACCCCTTTCAAAAACCTTATAACGATGGCAGGGATGCCGGTGCAGTTCGCAACGACCGGACAGGCGTTCTTTCTCGATCCCCAGAATGGCAGCGATTCGAACGACGGGAAAAGCCCGGCGAGCGCGAAGAAGACCCTTGCAGCGGCTTATGCGCTGCTAACCGCCAATACGAATGACGTTCTGTATTTTATCGGCGGTCCCACGGCTGCGGCTCTGACCGCAGCTCTGACGTGGAGCAAAAACTACACCCATCTTATCGGACTGTCAGCGAACCTTCCTGGTGTCGGGCAGAGATGCCGCGTTACGGGTTCGGCGAGTGCAGACCTGACGGTCCTTCTGACAATTTCCGCCAGCGGTTGTATTTTCAGGAACCTCCAGTTCTTCAACGGAGCTGATGCCGATGTTGATTCCGGGGCCGTCACGGTCAGCGGGTCGAGGAATGAGTTTACGAATTGTTTCATCGCCGGGATGGGCCATGCAACGCCCGGTGCAAGGGCAGGTTCGTATTCGCTGACGGTCAGCGGGTCCGAGAACGTGTTCATCGACAGCTCAATCGGTCTTGAGACTATCACCAGGGCAGCAGCTAACGCTGATCTGGTCCTCACCTCTGCGGCTCTTCGGAACAAGTTCGTCAATTGCGAGATCATATCGATGTCCGATACTGCGGGTCATTTCGCGGTTGCCGTTGCGGCCAATTCCAGCAGGACGGTTTTCCAGGACTGCCTGTTTTTCAATTTCTCCGTCAATCACGCCACAGCCCTTACGGACGCTATCAGTACCCCGGCTGCCGGTGTGACTTGGTATGTGATTCTTCGGGGAAATTGCCAGTTCGTCGGATTCACTGGGATCGCCAGTACCGTGACTTATGTGTATGGCGCGGGCCCGGCTCCGAACAATGGGATGTTCCTCTCGACAGCCCCGGCGGCGTAAGAAAAGTCTTTTCCCCCTTTTTTATTAGAGGGCCGGACATGCCTCTCCGGTCCTCTTCTTTTTAATTTTATGGCAAGGAGAATGAAATGGCCAACACTTTGGCGACTAACCCTATTTTTCTCGATACTGCGGGATCTTCTTCTGTAATCGCAAACTCAAGACAGATTTCTCCGAAACGGCTTGTTTGGACAACTTCAACGGCGGCTCATACGCTCGTATTACATCAGGGCGGCGTTGACGGAGGAAAACTCATCTTCAATGGCGTGGCCGGTCTTGGCGGCGGGGTGAACATCAAGTTTTCCAAAGGCACGCGGTGGGACGGACTGTATCTTAAAACGATCGGCGGTGGATCAGTTCATATTTATCTGTAAGGAGTCAGTATGCTCGCCTCTCAATTGATAACAGCGGTCAGGCGCAAGATTGACGATGCCGATGTCCCAACTGACGCTCAGATACTTACCGATCTTAATACTGCCATAAATATACTGGCAAGTGAAAGTCATTGTTTTATCAGTGAATATACCAGGTCTTCTTTATCCACCGCTTTGAAATTTACGATGCCGGCTGATGTTCTGGACATTTCCAAGATACAGATGTGGCTCGGGAATACCGTCGCAACTCTTGACCCGATAACCGAGAAGATATGGCGTAATTTGATTTTGAACGATACGAATACCGTGCATTCAAAATACTGGAAGAACGGCAGGGATATCTACCTCGCTCCGAGACTGGCCTCGTCCGCCGGGACCGAGACCTTGAGTTCTGCGATTGCCACCGCTGCCGCTTCGACTTTCGAGGTCCACGGGGTAGTTACTTTTAGAAGCGTTGGTCGAGTCATTATTGATTCCGAGGTCATAGGATATATCGGGTGGAGTTATTCTTCGACAACGGATGTCACGACATTTTCAAATTGTACGAGAGGCGAAGAGGGAACGGTTCCCGCCACTCACCTTGAGGACGCGACAGTAACCGAAAGAAATATAGTTATTGATTATTTCGTCAACCCGGACCCAATGTATATCGGGGCTTTTTCGACAACGCTGACCGGGGATCATACGGCAACGGTGACGACGATTACGGTAGCTTCAAATGCGACTTTCCCCACTGCTGGAAAACTGAAAATAGATTCTGAAATTATTTCTTACACAGGAAAATCATCGACTACCGGATTCACCGGGTGCCTTCGGGGCAGAGATGGAACGACTGCGGCCGCGCATACTGGAACTGCCGCCGTGACTGATCCTGATACAACGGTCGAGCCTCAATACTCCATGTGCAATAATGCGATGGTTTTGGTGTTCTATGCCGCATGGCAGGCGAAGATCCAGGACACCGATGATGTCCAAATGACCGGGGCCAACGCTCAGGCCGAAATATTCAGACAGTTATATGAACAGGAGAAATTGAAATTTAAGCAGTATGCCTCTTCCGCGAATTATAACTCTCGGGATAAATATGACACTATCGAAGAGGTGTGTGAATGATAACATTGGGAAACATGAAAGGTCTTTTACAGTTACACAACGCGATGAGACATCCGGACATTCTCGGCGTGAAAAAAACTCCTCCGTCAACTGCGAAGCGTAAAACTATTCATCGTGGCAAGACGGTAAAACCCAAGAAATATGCGTAAGGATTTTTAATGAGGAGATATGAAGGTAAAGGTTTTAGTGGTCTCAACAACGCGAAAGACGCTTCCCTCATCGGGGAGACAGACCTACAGGATTGTCAGGATATCCGGGTCAACGTAGATCGATCCATATCCAAGAGGACCGGTAAGACTCATGTGCTGGCTGCCGCAGAAAGCACGAGTATTTACGGAATATTTCAATTTAAAATAAACGAAATACGCACTAATCTTTTAGCCACAGACTCGGTTATAAAGCAGATTAACGCTGAGACGGCATCGGCAGTTACCACTCTCCTTTCGGGGCTTAACGGAAATAAATACGCAAAATTTCTGCAATGGAACAATAAGGTTTTATATTCCAATGGTCAAGACAGCATAAAAAAGGTTTTGGCAACCACTTATACATATACCGTAAGCACGACAAACACTGTATATAAACATGATTCACACGGTCGGCTGATTAACACGCTTGCTACCGGACTTACGGCCATTTATGATCTTGTTAGTTCTGTTTTATTCCTATGGATTGTTGCGGATAACAACATTTATAAATATGAAATCGCTTCCATGACGCTTCTTTCCACAACCGCACACACCGCAGGCAGATCCATCGAATATTCATCCGCGCTTGATAGAATATTTGTTTATGGAACAAATAATATTGTGACATCGTATAATGCTTCAACAATGGCGCAAGTTGCGACGATCGACACGACAGCTAACTGGGACGCATACGCCCCAAATTCATACTTTCATATAGCTATAACCCCCGTCGGGTTTACCGGAACTGCTAAAATTTATATAGTAGGCCTTACCGGCGGCGGAAGGATCTCATCGACTAAAATGTTGACATCTTTGGGAGGTTTGGAATCTCCTAATTATTTGACAGGTACGGGGACTACTGCTATTAACGGATGCTGGGCTGACGTTGTCTGCACTAATATATCTTATACGACATCGACCGGATATGGGATGATCCAATATACTCACACCGATATTGCTACGGCATTTACCATGACCCGAGTATTTCAAGACGCGAAACCCAGAGGCGGTTCGACACAGTTTTTTTTCACAGAATCAAACATAGGTAAAATGGCGCAAAGAATTACACAAACCAATACGGAGGCTGATTATTATATATGGCAGACATCAGTACCGCTGACAACGGTACAATATTCAACAGAAACAGCCGTTGATCTTACGAGATGGTACGATCTTTGCTCTCCTTACGCATTACAGACTTCAGTGTTGGCAACTGCCGGTAATCCAAACGCAACGCTTTATTATAGAGCTACGTGGACCTTAAATTCTTCCGGTGGTGAAACTTCAGGGGGAGCTGTCAGTAATGTCGCGGTTGCGGCCAGTAAGAAAGTTGAAGTAACTTTCGATTTCGGGTTAGATACGGTTATGACAAAAATTAAAGCAGAGGCCTTGCTAATTGACAGGTTTAAGTTATACCGAAAAGACGGTAGCGCTGATTATCTGCTTCAGGGCACCTATCCGATTTATATGACTTTGAACGGAGCGATAACCGATTCAGCTCTATCATTGATAGTCGATACTTTAAACGGGGCCACAGCTCCTGGGGAAAGTTTTTATATTAAAATCGATGATGAGATAATATTGGTTACGGCTATTAACTCACTTACTTTTACCATTGACAGGGCCGAAAAGGGAACCACGGCGGCGGCGCACGATGACAACTCGACGATATATCTATATTCTATTATTGACAATACTGCAAGTGTGGCGGGAAATGCGGCCTGTCCCACAGTTAATGATTATGTAAGCCGGGCAAAATACATGGCCGTCAATAAGGAAAAACTCGGGCTGACCGGCTCGACCGATTATCCCCACCGTTTCTGGTATTCTTCGTATAATTCTGAAACCCTTCGGGGGGATGAGGATTTAATTTTAGTGAACAACTGGTTTGATGTCGGTCAATATGATGGCTTCGGAAATACCGCTCTTTTCGTATATGATGATAATTTCGTAGTCGGTAAAGAGCGATCTATTTACGCGATTATCGGAGATCCCGACAATCAACAAATTGCAAGAATCAGCGAAGATATCGGAATTGTTTCAGACAAGAGCGTCGTTCAACGCATGGGCGGGGTATTTTTTCTATCCCGTGAAGGAATCATGTTCATGCTGGGGACGCAGATTATAAATCTGTCCAAGTTCTGGATTCCCGCAACGATTAATAACATCAATTGGGATTTCGCCTATCTCTCCCATGCTCAGTATTTTCCGAAGTATACCGAAATTTGGTGGTTCGTTCCAACGGGGACTTCGCAGTCTTGTAATTCCATTATAGTTTTGAATGTGATCTTATCTGATCTGACCTCGCCATATACGAATAAGACATTTTATCCATTCAGTCAGTCATGTAGTGCATCTTGCCTGCTTGTGGACTCAAACGGGGATGATGTCATGTGGACGGGGGATGCTGATAAATATGTCAATCTTCAGGACTCCGGAAACGCAGATATTGCCGCGGCAATTGACGGGTATGGAGTGATAAAGAACCATAACTTCGGATTCGATAATGAGAAGTCTTACCGGAGAATCATCACTGACTTGGCCGGACAATCCACGGCTACAAATTTGACCGTCAGTTACGACACTGATAATAGCGGGTATACCGATAAGACCGTAAGCATGAATTTTGCCGGACGGCATTATTCTAAAAACAGCATAGTGGAAGAGCGCGGGCATTATATGAAAATAAGATTTAGGAACGCAAGCGCAAGTCAACCGTTTCAAGTCTATAATTATATGATGGATTTTAAATTAAAGAAGATAAGATAAGGCAGGTACCACCATGAGTGACGAATCAAGAAAAAATGAATATATCAAGACTATTAATAGTCTCTTGTCGGGGATGACGGCTACTCAAAGAATTGACGCTTTAAAAACTATTGAAAGCCAAGTTGGGACTGCGTTTTCAGCGTCAGCCAGAGATAATCATTTTGGCTTTACCAGCACGGCTGATGCGAGGAAAATAGTCAATTCTATCAGGTCCTATATGTCCGATCCTGCGCAAAGTTACGCACAGGCTCAATCAGCCGCAACACAAAGCGCGTCTGATACAGCGATACTTGCGGAGAAGACCGGTGAAAAAGAAAAGGCCTTGTCTGATATAAAAACCTTTGATGAAAAGTTCGGACAATTCGCATATAATCCGAACGATGAATATTCCAAGATATCAAACAGGGCTCAATTATCAGCGGAGCAGTTATACGGTCAGGATTTGGCCAAACAGAATGCGTCTCTCGGGATTACAAGCGGCGGGGCTATTAATCGCAGCCTTGCGAGTATGCGCCAGGCTCAGGCTCAGATGTCGATTGGGGCTAAACAATCTGACTATCTCAGACAAGAGGCCGGGTTTTTAGGAAAAAAACAGGATGCCTACAGCAAAATGATGAATGTTTACGGTTTACAGGACGATGCGGTCAGACAGGCCAGCGATCAATATTATAATAATCTTTCACTTCAGGCGCAAAACGCGCAGATGCTTTATCAGAGACAACTGGACGCTATAACAAATAAAATGACATCAAACGCAAATACTTGGGCCGGAATAGGCTCTGTTGCCGGAGGATTGGGCGGTCTTCTGAGCGGGATAGGTGCGTTGGCGAAAAAATAAGGCGAAATAACGAGGATATTATAATGGGTGCTTTTGAAAACCTTTTATCTGTTTTACAAAGACGGACAAAGATGGAACATGATAGTTTCGTAGAACAGCAATTAATCAAGCAAAGACAAGCCGAAGCGATGGGTGGAGCTATTGAGGAAGCAGGCAAATTGGCTGGCGGTATTATCGCGGCGATAAAAAGGAAGAAGATGATTGAAAACGAATATCAGTACATGGCTGATCAGACCGGGCTCTTTCAACCCGAGACCATAGCCACAGCCCCGGGGAAGGAGGAAAATAAATTTGCAGAGTTGAAGGCGGGGTTGTTGAAGCGTCAGCAAAACCGGCGGGACAGGTCGGGGGTAGCCTCGGCGCAGGCACAACAAAGAGTAACGGAGGGAAAGGAAAAGGAATATAGGGGATCTGAAGAGTTCTTGATGCTTAAAACAAAACAGGCTTTTAGGACATGGCTGAAACAGAATCCCGTTGGAAGTCCGAAGTATATTGAGGTAGTCGATAAATTTCGGCAAATGCAGGATGAGGGGGGATCAAAACTACCGGACAAGTTGACCGAATATGAGGAAAAACTGAAACTCAGAAACGAATACGCACAACCCAAGACTTCCGGTGTTACATATAAACCCACGCAGTTCAATAAAGATATCCTGACTCGCGAGAAGGAGTGGGAATCTAATCTTATTTCTGACGGAGTGAAGGATAAAGCACTTGAGGCTATTCGGTCATACCGTAAACAGTATGTCGATGTCCAGGACCCGGCTACTCTTGAGAACGCGATAAGAGAATTGGATGTTGAATTGAGCGACATTAAATCAGGCGGCGAGAGTGACGATAGGGCCGATCAGTCAAAGAAGGGCGAATCCATAGTTCAGCGGATCTTTAAACCAAAAGCATCGGAATCTAAGAAACAACAGTACATTCAGGCGTTACGGGACGAACTCGAAGGCTATCCAAAAGAAATGCAGTCCGCTCTCAATGAAGAGTTCAGCACAGCGGTCAAGGATATAAATCTTGCTGAGTCCAAAAGAGCCGCGGCAAAAGTGCTGAAGAAGGCAAAGAAGAGAATGGAACAGGCCGCGATGTCGGCACAGTTAAAATCGTTAAACAAGTAGGCCGTACATGATAGACCTGAATGAACTACAAACGGCGGACTTTTTTAAAAGGGCAGACCGCCGAAAGAAACGATTGCTCATCGAGAGCGCGAACAGAATAAATAAAGAGGAACAGGTTTCATCTCCCCGGGACCGGTTAGGGTCCGGTCAAATCCTTCCCCTGGTGCCAAACGAACTTGCACAACAAATACCGTCTGAACAGAAACCGGTAATACCTGCGGTCGAAACACTGCCGCCAGAAGTAGTTGAAGCCTTTTCACCAAAAGACTACATGGACGAACTGAAAGATGTAGTTAAAAATCCCATCCAGTTAGTACCCTTCTTTTCTTCAGGTATCAATATTTACAATTACTCAAAGACGTTGAAGGCCGCTTATGCTTATCAGAATGGTGAGGCTTCTCCGGAAGACGAAGCATTACTATTGAAATTTGCAGACAAGATGGCCGAAGATCAGACTGATAGGACCTTCGGCGGGAAGGTTGTAGATGTCCTGAAAGGCCTGCCGGCTTTTGCCGGAGAACTTCTTGCTACCGCAGGAATAGGAAACCTTGTAAAAAAAGGTGTTTATGAAGGGGCTATGAAAGGGCTTGAACGAGCCATCGGGGACCGTGTTTCAGGATTACTGGCTAAGAAGGTTGCAGAGTTCGGTATCAAAATCGGAGCGGGTATCGCGGGGGGAACGGCGCAGGTCATCCCGGCCAGAGGGCTGGCGATTGGAGCGGAAACACTTTCGCGGTTGATGCCTGATATCAGAATGGATCCCTATCAGGCCGGACAGATTGCTGAAATTGTTGATAACGATGAATCTGTTATTGGCGCAATCATAAAGAGCGCGGGGAATCAGTGGATTGAAATCGTGTCCGAGCGAAGCGGTGGAATATTCGATAAACTCATCACTCCCGTTAAGGAAAGAGTTTTGAAGATTGCTTTATTCCGAGGGTTCATGCAGGCAAATCCCGGCGCCACGCCGTATATGTTCAACAAGATAGTTAAGAACATGGGATGGAACGGGGTATTGCAGGAGATCGGCGAGGAACGGTTGGGGGATGTCGGGCATGCGATCATGGGGGCGTTGGGTGATGAGCGATCCGGCCCGTTGAGGATGCCGAGTCTGGAACAGTGGGCGTTGGAGTTGGTGTCGTTCTCAATACCTGGTGTTGGGATAGCCTTGTCACAGCAATTGCTTTCCCCTCAAGGTCCGAAGCCGGTGATGCCCGGGCAGAACCCCAAGATATCGCGTGAAGAATTCAGGAATAAATCAAAAAAGTTCCGGGAACGGCAAACTGGAGGTATTGTCCATGCGATGCCAGATGGGTCGGCAATGGAAGGCAAAGAACATCCCGAAGCGGTTCCCGGGAGCGAAAGACCCGTCACGGTAACCGCAGAGGCCCCAAATAAGGCTCAGGTGAATAAGGTAAAGACGGAATTGTTGAATCAGACACAATCCGCTCCCATCATCGACAAGGTTTCTTTTTCCGATGCCATTGAACAAACAGGTCGGACCCCGGAGGAAGCGAAGGCCACGGCTGAGATATACGATGCGAGGGTAAGCATACTTGCGAAAAAGACAGGGAAGACGAAAGCGGAGTTCTATAAGAGGCTGTCGGTTCAAACTGATTTCCCTCTATATGAACAAGAGGAAGGAATTTCAGAGGTTAAGGCACAAGAACAACACGCAAAGTATTTAGATGGACTGGCAGAATCTGAGTTTGCCTTTCAAACTTCCGAAGAACTTAAAAAAGTGGAAGGAAGAATCCATACCGGAAATTATACGATTGAAAGTATCGGAAAAAAATGGGTTAAAGCTAAACCAGAAGGGAAAGATTACACTATTGATATGGAACTTAATAGTATTTCTCAAAATTATAAAGCAGGTGAAACTGTATCCGTAACCGGGAAACTCGTATATGACAGCAATAAATACGGTACAAAATCATATCTATTTCCGATGGGGCAAGATGCTATTATAAAAGAAAAGGCTGATGAATCATCTGGAATGGAACGGTCTAAAATACTTCAGTGGCTCGGATATATGCAAGAAGCCGCCGACAAAGGATATATTTATCAGAACGGGAGAGATACATTAACCGGGAAACTCCATATCGGCAAATATCCCGACATGGTGGAAAAATATAATAAGATAGTTGATCCGGTTTTGAACAGAAAAAAAGAATTTGAGCAAATGAAACATTCTGATAAACGCATTGATTTACAGGTTCCGTATGAAAAAAAAGATGATGCGAAACAACATGGGGCAAAATGGGACAGAGATCGGAGGACGTGGTTTTATGTCGGCGATAAATTACCTGATGAATTAAAAAAATATACTTATGAAGGGAAAGTGGAACAGGAGAATGTAAAAACAGAGGAAAATAAAAAACAAGGAAATTTCCAAATTTCGGAGGGAAGCGGATACGGGGGAACCCCCCATACAAAAGGCGAAGTTTTATGGAATAAACAAAATGGGACAGGAAAACAATATCTTGCCGATGCCCCTGAGTTTTTATACGTATTGGAAAACTCTACGTCAGAATATTTCAGAGAAGATGGATTATCCTTCGGTGTCGGCGATGACAGCGGATCGATATATACGACCAGTGTCAGGACGGCGACGGAAGAAGAATCAAAAGAATTAAAATCAGAGATAAAAAAGAAACAGGTAAAAAAATTATCCTTATTAGTATTGAAGGCCATTGAAGAAGAAATCAAGAAGACGGGGACTCGACCAGGAGGAACCAATAAGGTCGAGGGCGAAGTATTTCACGATACTCAGAATATTTATGGCGGAGGGGAATGGTTTATAGTCCAGCCAGATAAAATATGGTATATACAAAATAACGGTATGGATGGTGATAATTGGGCGAATAATAATATCGCAACCGGCGGTGCTGGAGCTATCGGGTGGTGGGTTCCATATACAGATAATATCGCGGATAAGATAAAAAATCCGGATAAATATATAGATAATTCAAAGTTGTTATTTCAAGGCGAAAAAGAATCCAGAATCAAAGGATCTACTCAGTTTGCAGACAATCAAATCATTATTCGGTTTTTCGAGTCCGCAGATGCGTCAACGGGACTGCATGAAGTGGCGCATATATTCAGGAGGGATTTGGCCACTTATGACCCCACCCTGCTTTCACAAGCGGAGAAGGCGTTTGGGGTAAAGTCGGGCGAGGTGTGGACGGTCCAGCAGGAAGAGGATTTTGCCCGGAGCTTTGAGGCGTATGTGATGACGGGCAAGGCTCCGTCACGGGGACTGCAAAAGGTATTCGATGCATTCAAGGAATGGCTGACTAAAATATACAAAAGCATCACTGGACTGGATGTAAAGCTGAGCGGGGCAAAGAAGACGTTCTTCGACAAGATTTTGGGCGAGACTGGAAAAGAGACGATAGAATCCAAGCATGAAGTTAAAGATCAATCTATTGAAAATAAAATCAAAACAAAAGGCATGATTAATAAGCTCATTTCGGATTCAGATGAAATATACGATAAAATACAAGACCATAAAAAGACGAAAACTAAATTATTTGCAGAAAATATATCAACCGAGCAAATTGACCAGCAGATCGAATCTCTTACAAAAGAATACGACATTTTGGATATGAACATCGCCGACATAATGACAACAGATGAATACGACATATTGGGAAAAGAAAAAATATTAATCAAGGCGAAGGAAATAGATAGACTGACGAAAGAAATAGCGAAAGCAACGGTTAAGGAAACTGGTATATTACAAAAGCTAAAAGAAGAAAAAATAAGGAATATCAAACAGCAATTATTGGATTACGTCAACGGTAAATTAGATAAAGAAGAAAAGAGCGTTTTCTTGACCGCTGTTAAAAACATCAAAACTGATGAACAGTTGTCCAAACAGATAGCGCGGGTTGATGAAATAGAGAAACAGGTTCACAGGAGGGATCTGGTCAGTGAGATAAAAAAAATGGTCGATAAAGCATCTGACTCAAACCAGATAGCGATTGAATATGTCGATGCCATTAAAAATATAATGACAGGGATTGACTTAAAAAAGATATCCTCTGATACCGTTGACAAGATAAGATCCGTTCAGGCATATATAAACAGACAACGTGAGAACGGTGAAGATGTAACCCTACCGAATAAGATTTACAGAATGATTAACAGGATGAATCAACAAAACATAGAAGCGATAACAACTGACGAATTAGAGGCGATTCGTAACGACATAGAACGGTTGATCCATGTAGGTAAAACGAAATTAAGGATTACTACTGAAAAATACGAACGTGAAAAAGAAAAAGATTTGAATAGGATTATGAAAGAATCTAAACCGTTAATTGAAAAAGAATTAATACAAGCCAAGATCGGAGAAGGCCTCAGTGTATTTCAAATAATAAAAAATAAATGGAACGATACTCGTAATTTCCTAACCCGAAAACACATGGCCATAACTCCGATCGATGTTATGTTCGATATGATAGACGGAACAAAACATTATAAAGGCGTGAATTACGAGGTGTTTAAAAAACCAGTTGATAAAGGTTATAATGAATATCTTGATTTAAATGATAAAATCAAAACCGAAATAATAGACATCATTCGTAAGAATAAGCTCAATGTGTTAAATTTCGACCGGGTTGGCGTTCATGCCGCACGGGAACAAGATGGCGGAACGGAGAAACTGATAAATTCTGGATATCCGCAAGAAGAAATAGACGGCATAAAATTAACCGATAGTGAAATGAAATTATATGATTACATGAGGAAAAAACTCGATTCTATGAAACCGGAAATTGATGATGTTATGAGGAATACATATAATGAAAAAGTGGGGACGGTAAAAAATTATTTCTCTTTTATGACGGATTTTGAAAAGATGACCGATTTCGAAATACGGGAAAAGTTCGGGAATAAGATCGGTGAAATGGAATATGCTCCGATTAAAAAGAATACGGAGAAAGGGTTTACCAAAACCAGAGTCGGGGGGAGTCAGAAAATTAAAATAAACGCTCTCGAAGTGTTCCTTAGACATTTTGATAACGCTTTATATCTAATTAAAATCGGTCCGGTATCTAAACGAATAGGGGAAATAGCGGCAACAGAAGAATATGGTAAGGCGGTCGGAAAATACGGTCAACAAATGGTCAGGGAATGGATTGATGTAATAGCCAGAAAAGGAAAGACTCAAGGAGACAGAATACACGTTATCGACATACTGCGTAAAAATATCGGAGCCGCAACGTTGGGATTAAAATTATCAAGTGCGTTGATTCAGCCGACAGCCCTGTTGGATGGAGCTGGCATGATAGGAAAATACGTTTTTGACGGAGCATGGCATGTCGCGACAAGCAGGAAGTGGCGGGTGTTTCTGAAAGATAATTTTCCGGAATTAAGAAATAGAATCGGGGATGATCCGGCGTATCTTGATTTTGGCGGAAAGGGTCTTAAAAATAAAATAATAAGAACGGGTTTTTGGCCTCTGCAAAATTTGGATAAGCTGACGGCTTCTTCGATTGTTTCCGGAGCATATAGTAAATATTTAAAGGGTAAGGGAATGAAAATTGATTTTGATAATCCGAACAAAGATGGTATTGAATATGCTCAGTTAATAATGAGAAGAACGCAATCATCTTCATTTTTTAAAGATGCTCCAAGCGCGTTGACGCAAGGTAAATTAACCGGGAATAAATCTCTTGATAAATTAATTTTGCAATTCCAGTCTTTCATGCTCAATAGATGGTCCTTGATAGAGCATGATATGATAAGGACGGGAATAAAAACTAAAGACGCCGGGCAGGCGATGAATATATTCTTTTTTATGGCACTCGCAGTATTAGCAGAAACGAGCGTTAGGTTGGTTTCCAAAGAAATGATTTCAGCGATTACGGGAAATGATCCTCCGGATTGGAAAGATGATTTTCCGAGAAACATGGTCAGAAATGCTTTATCGACTGTCCCCTTTATTTCGCAAATTCAGGGAATGCTTAATTACGGATCGTTGCCGGTCCCGTCTTTATCAATGTTGCAAAGTATTTCAACACAAATATGGATTTTGAAAAGAACTAAAAATCCGGATAAAATAACACAACATAAAATATTATTACTCATGTCGGTTGCCGGATTTTCACTCGGAGTTCCTGGAACTTTTCAGGCTGTGGAAGTAGTAAAAAATATACAGAAGCAATATAATAATGACCTTGAGGGTTTGATAGAGAAGTTTAGAAAAACGGAACAGGGAGAAGAAAAAGTCAGATTATATAATGAAATAAAGAAATTACAGTCGAAGAAGAAGAAGGAAATCCGTCTGGAATTACAGAGGAAAAAATGAACGACATATTAGCAAAAATAAAAGATGCCGTAATTATCATACTTGATGGAGTGATTGGCGGAAATAAAGACGCAAGGGCGATCCGTGTAATGAACGCAGACGGCAGTAATGTGGGGGCTTCGGGTGAAGTCAAGATATCCAGCAACGATACCACATCCGCGTATTTGAAAACAAAACTTGTCGGAACGGCAAATAGAATTGTTGCCACAGAAACAGATGATGCCGGAAACGAAACGCTCGTATTGAACGCCGGGTCAACGATTATAGACACCACCACGGCGGGACAGGTTGCCGGGCTCGGGGCGATCACCCCAGTCGGTGCGGACGTGGTATTAACCGAGGATGTGGGGAGTGCTAATGCCAAAGGGAAGGTTACTTGGTCCGCTGGAGCTTTGGCCGGGTTAAATGCGATAGCAAGTCTGGCGGCGGGGGATATACTTTTTTTTGATGGAACGTCTTTTGTCAGACTTGCAAAGGATGTCAATAAATTTCTCAGATCGGATGCTGCGGCGGTGTCATGGCAGACGGTGACTACAGCAAAACCGGACCATCCCATAAACTATCCAGCGGGATCATTCATCAATATCGGAGACGGCGGGGAGTTGGATGTCGATACTGGAGCTAACGGAAAAATTTTAAGGAATCTTTTCACCGTCAACGATTCAGTCCAGCTTCCGTCTTTTATATGCCCAGCCGATTTGAATCTTTCAGGGACGGTTACGTTCACTGCTTATGGATATGCCACTACTGCTGCGGCGGATAAATTTGTCAAATTGCAGTATTCGCATCACGGCGATACCACCGGCGATACCTGGGATGTTGCTTATACCACGGAAGATTCCGGGGATGTGGCGATAACAAATACTCAAGATGATCTTGATAAAGTTGAATGGACGGAGACCGTAGCGAACCTCGGATGGGCGGCGAACGATTTTATAAGACACGTTTTGGGACGGATCGCCCCCGCCGGTGCGGACCTTGCCGGGGATTTCGGGATAGTGGCATTTTCGATAAAGTTACCGAGGGCATGATGGGCTTGAATTTTGCGGCGGCATCATTGCAGTCATGGGAATCGTCAGCGTTTGCGGTTTCCGGTGCGGATAGGACCGTAATGTTCTGGGGAAAACTTGGGACTAACGGTGCGGCAGTATATCCCGCGATATCGCATCTAAGCGGAGACACAGGGGCGAATGAGGATCTCGTTGGATTTTATATTTATAATGGAGGGGTTTACGCTGTTGTCGGAAACAATGCCGGGGGAGACACGCAGACCGGGCCCTATGCTTACAGCGGGACTGATTGGCATCACTATGCCTGCGTAATAGACAGTTCGGCAAATACGATAGAAATATTCGTTGACGGGGTTTCAGTTTCGGGACCGACCGCTACAGATACAGACCCCTACACTACAAGCCAACCGTTCAGGGTTGGAAGACTCACAGGCACTTATCTGAATGGCGATTTATTTGATATCAGATATTATAACAGAATATTTACGGCAGCCGAGTTATTGCATATCACGGCAAGCAGGGGGGCGGATAATGTCGTTAATTCGCTTGTGGCAAGGTGGATTCAAAACGAATCTCCGGCAGGAAGTACGGCTTCTGGAGCTGGATCAATAAAGGACTGCGGGACCGGGGCAAATCACGCAACCACCGGAGGATCCCCCACATATACGGCCAGCCCGATGAGCTTGGTTATCGGATGTTTTTAATTTGATATTAAGGAGCTTTCAATGACCGAGGAAAATGTCAGTAAAGAAATTTGTGAAGTGAAACATGATATTATAGATAAGTCCCTATGCAGACTGGAAAAATCCATGAATGATAATTTTATTGAGTTGTTTGCCAAGGTTGATGCGATATCTGATTTTAAGGCCGTCGCTGTTTCCGCCGGAGCTAAAGCGGATTTTACCGCGAACCTGGTGGAGGCGCATAAGCAAAATCACTGGAAATTTATCTCAACGGTGCTTGCTATTTTGACGGTTATCAGCGTTCTGGTTGCGATCGTCGCGGTGCTATTGAAATGAACAATATTCTTTTTTGGGAAGAGATCCAAACCGAGGCCGCGAAACACGAAAGGAAACTCGATCCGTTTATGATCGCGGCAATCGTTTTCGCGGAATCTAATTTTAACCCGAATGCTGTTTCGCCCTGCGGAGCCGTAGGATTGATGCAATTAATGCCGGGGACGGATAAATGGCTGGACGGGGATATTGACGGAAAAGATCCAGTAGGAAATCTTGATAACGGGTGCCAGTTCTTGGCCCAGCTCCGGCATTGGGTGGAGAAAAATTATCCTTATGGAGAAATTTTAAATCAGCCGTGGGATGAAGGGTGGAAGTTGGTCTGGGCGTGTTATAACTGGGGCATGGGAAATATTGAAAAAATGATGAAGAAATCCCGTGAAGAAAACGGGAATATTAAGGGATTGCTTTTTGAGTGTTGGGAGAAATATGTTCCACGGGAAACATCGGCGTATGTCGTAAAGATCGCTAAAAGATGGCAGGAATATATCACGGGGGCAACATGAAGGCTACATTATGGATCGCTTCATTGGTCATCGTGGCTTCCGTCAGTTTTTTCTTATCTGGAATACAACGCGGTGAATCTCACATCAAGGATAAAATTTTCAATGACATCATGGAAATAAATAAGCTGTCGGCCACGAAAGAGGATGATTACAAACGGACATTTATAAATAACTGTCTGCTTGCCCGGCAGGTCTATCAGTGGTCATGGTATCGGTCGGAGAAAACAACAGTCGGGTATATCAACGCTGAAAAGCGGTATGCGATGAGCCTGAAGGAATACAATGACTTGGTCGAACTTTCGTGGAAGCTGAATCGCCAGTTGAATATCCCGTTTGACTCTTGGGAAAATTATATCCCTATTTCAAAATGGATACTTGAAAGTTCCATCAACCCGTATGCCGAACACAACACGGGAGAGGTGATTAGGATGACGGGCTACACGGTGGAAGGTATGGTCATAGCCTTGTATCACTATAAGCACACGCTCTGCATCCAAAGAGGGCATCCGTTTTACATCCCGGAGCTTTACGAGAATCCCCTGAGCGAACAACGGATGAAGGAGGTCTTCCGCAACGTGGAGAATGTCGTAAAATTCGATTATGCCTATATCCAGTATTTATTGAGCGAGTATGATTATAGATGGGATTGGGTTCTTACAGGGTTTCATTTTGGAGAAGCAAAAACGCTGTTTTGGAAATCATCGGGGTTGAAAATGATCCCGAACTACAGGCTTGATGGACAGTGGGGAAAGTATTTCTTACGGGAATATTATCAGAATGTTTTTGAATTAGCGCAGGGAATTTCACTTGGAAGGATGGATAGGATAAGCAGGTTCGAGGAAATTGTCGGAATATTCAAACGGTCAGGGAATGCAATTACGGAATATATCAACGTGGTCAGATTGAGGTTGAAGGCCGAGGAAAAAGCACTTGATATGGATGAGAAGTGCAAACAGGTTCAGTCGCAATATTCGCAGTATCGGGCGATCAACGAGGATTTGCTTTCACATATTTCAATTTTGAACGAGGCCGTTTTCGCATGTCGTGCGGATGATGCTATAAAAGAAAATAACAAACTCAGACAGTGGCGGAGGAAAGTAGTTGATCTATTCAATAAACTAACAGGTATGAAAAGATGAAACAACGAGGCAGAGAGAATACCGAAGCGGAAACCAATGTCATTATATTGGCAATGTTCGCGCTTGTTTTTGTTTTAAGTTTAATCGGGAGGTGGCCGTGAAAAAACAATTTCCAGAACAGGTGGTGAATAGAATAAAATCACTTATTATCAAGTTGATCAGCCCGTCCTTCCTGACGTGGGCGGTTCTATTCTGGGTATGGGCATCAGGACGCGTGGAGATATCTTCCGAGATGTTTTTAATATTTACGGCATCGGTTATCGGTCTGAAAAAATATTTAGAAAAGGATAAACCCAATGGCTAAGAAATTCAGCATTAAGAAAATTGCCCTTTGGATATGGGCTGTAATTACAGCTCTGTTGGTCGCGTTCCTTTGCGTGTTCACTTATCCTTCAGCAAACGGGAAATCGCCTAACGAAATCTGGACCGAGAAGATCAACGCCGCGAGGAAAAGAATTGATGGCCGTCCGACAAAAACGCAGATAAGGAATAGATATAGAAAATGAAGATCCTGATTGTAGGCTTGGTATTAATTGCCGTTTCCCTCAGCGCGAAATTTCAAGTGTTTGAGGATGGGGGATGGCGCGACTATGGGAATTTTACGAATTATCAATCAGCTCAGGAAGAGGTTATTGCCACGACTGAGGCTACGGTCCAGGATCTCCAAATTGTGACGAACGGACTGGCTCGGGAGCGCGACACGGCGCGGGACCGCGAGGCCGAGGCTGTCCGGAAAGGCAGGGTCGCATGGTGGACCGGGTTCGTCTGCGGAATTCTTCCTGCAATCAGTTTTATGTTAGGCGCGATTTATGGCGGGAAATAATTCAGGAGAAATCTTCGCGCGGGGATCGGCAGTGTGGTCCATTCCGTTCCATTCTGTTATCGCTTCTTTTTCAGTGTCGAATCCGGCCAATTCGTATTTGCATTTCAGACAACGGATATAAAATCCATCTCGTTTATGCCCTCGCTGTGATTTACCACTACAAAAAAAACATCGTTTAATTTTCATGGTTTTCCTCCCGGAAAAAGATAAAAAAATATACCAAAATTTGAGGGTATTTTCAACTCGTTAAAAAATGCCATTTCGACCCCAGGACGCGGCTTTTCCGGGCTGGTCGTGGAATTGTCCGAACTCTGGCCAAAAATCTCGCCTGGAAGGTATGTCAACTATTTTGATTTCACCCCCCATATACGGGGGTCTTTGGTGCTGTTAAAGGCACTATACGGGGGGGCGTTTTAGGAGTTCGAATTTTGAGATTGTGGCACTGGTCGAGACTTGGGGGAGGGCTGATTTAAGGGGGTCTTCGAAAAAGAGGCTATTTTTAGCCCTCACACGCAACATTTTCGACTCCCGGAGGCATAGGTGTATGGGGGTCTGGGAAATGCCCTCAACTGGCCTTTTTCGTGGCCACGGCGAGATGGAGTTTCGATTTCAACTTTTTTTATTTCTAAAGAAAAAATATCGATAAAAACTTGACATCATACAAATTGTATACTATATTATAGTATACTAATTGAGTCTCGGTCCTCACTGACCGGGAGGAGGCTGGTCATGAAAAATAAACTTTTACAACAGGGTGGAAAACTCTGGGAAAAAATCGAAAAGGGAATTTCTCGGGTTTATTTTAACGACCTTTTGTCGCGAATAGGGCTTACGGTAAATCGGTACGGGACTGGAAATATTAGTTCAGCCTCGCTGAACGGGGAAAGTATTTCAAATTCAAGCGCCAGAAAAATCGAATCAATCCTCGAAAACGGGAAATTTTATTACGATCTGATTTCCGGGCTTTGGGTCACGGACGGATTGGACGACTATCGGGAAAAATTAATCACATCCGTAAAAATATAGGAGACCAAAATGAAAACAATAAAAATTTATACATGGGGGGAATCGGGACTTGGGAGATTTTCCGTTCGCGTTCCTGACGGAGATTCCGATATCGAATCGGTTATTCGGAGTATCGAACGGCGTTCGGGCCACAAAATCTGCGGAGGACCTTGTCCGCAGGGGACCAGCCTATCAGACGGGAAACCCGAATCGCGGCATTATTCGGCTCCGCTCGGTGACCCCTGTGCCGGGGGTGGGTATTCGGTCGAGGGAGAAATTTATTTTTCGATTCCAGTATAATTTTCAGCCCGGACGGCGAACGGACCCCTGTCACCCAGGGGCCGGGCGAATTTTGGTTGCCGGACCTAAACCGGCAGGAGGCAAACTATGTGCGATTTTATCAGTTTTTTTCACAGGCCGGACACGGGAGATATCGTTGTCTCGGATTTGATGAGTCACAGCGATACGCAAAAAAAATTATCTCTCAGTGACAAATTGTGGCGTGAAGGCCATTATTGGCCAGACGGGACACTGGAGTTGAGGGTCAGCGAGTCAGACCGGACAACTCAGCAGGACTGCGAGGATAGATTTCGGAATCGATTTCCTAAATTTTCTGATTTTTTTAATTGGGTTCTGGGGGAGGTTTGCCAAAACGGGGTTTATCCTGTCTCTCTCGATCTGATCTCGCTGACGACCCTCGACCCCGGCGTGGTCCTGCCGAAGAAAATTACCGGCTCTATCTATATGAGATCGCTGACGACCCTCGACCCCGGCGTGGTCCTGCCGAAGAAAATTACCGGCTCTATCTATATGAGATCGCTGACGACCCTCGACCCCGGCGTGGCGAAAAAATTTAGAAAAATCTGCGACTATATTTACAGATAATCTTTTCGTGGCCCGGGGTCAGCCTATCAGCCCGACTGCCCCGGTGCCTCCTGATTGGAGACGCGATGACAATTTTAAATATAGCTTTTTTTAAAAAGAGAATGCGGGATCTCGGGATTAAAAACTCGTCTCTGGCGAAATTGGTATCCACCACGCCGGGGGAAATTTATCATTATCAATCCGGTCGGCGAACACCGACACTGGCGAGACTGCGGAAACTGGCGTGGGCGCTGGAGTGCAGGATAGATCAACTGCTGTCAGCAAAATACAAGGGAGGCAAAAAATGAATCACGAAAAATTTCTTGAATTTCTGCGAGGCAAAAGAGCTTGTCAAGGAGCGATTGAGGAGGTTACTGCCAAAAAATGGACCTCTTCCGAGGCGTGGGAAAATTGCGCACAGGGAGATTGGATGATGTGGTTATACAAATACAGCATCAATCCCGACCAGATAAGTGCTGTAAAAATAGCGGTGATGAGCGCGGAATGCGTTATTGATATTTTTGAAAACAGAAATCCCGGAGATACTCGGCCCAGAAAAGCAATTGCAGCCGCGAGGGCATGGATAGAAAATCCAACAGAAAAGAACAGACAGAACGCGGCTGACGCGGCTTACGCGGCGGCTTACGCGGCTCACGCGGCGGCTTACGCGGCTGACGCGGCTGACGCGGCTGACGCGGCTCACGCGGCTGACGCGGCTGACGCGGCTCACGCGGCTTACGCGGCGGCTGACGCGGCTGACGCGGCTGACGCGGCTGACGCGGCTGACGCGGCTCACGCGGCGGCTCACGCGGCTCACGCGGCAATACGCAAAAAAATAGCAGATTATATCCGCACCTTACTCCCTACGGTAAATTTGCCGTGAACGCAGACTATTGCCGAGCGTGTGGAGGATACGGAGTCAGGCCGGGGCATATCGCGGAGGGCGACTGTCCTGTTTGTTTTGGATCTGGGCTTGATCTTGAGGGGCCGATCAGCGAGCAGGTTATCTGCGAGCACGCTTATCACTGCGATAAAATTGATTGCGTAGGTCAGTTGGGACGCAGGCCGGACCTGGACGCAATACGGAAATACGGGCCAAACCTATGCAATCTGACGGGCAAGGCGGTCCAGGAAGCACTTGATATAGTAGTCGATCCGACATTCGCATGAAATTTATAGGAGGCAAAATGAACGAAGAAAAAAACGAACTTATGACAGTTGAGATGACTCCGATGCAGATGGTCAGATATGCCATCGACAAAGGAGCGACACCGGAGACGTTGGAGAAAATCATGGATCTCCAAGAACGGGTCGAGAAGAGTGCGGCGAAGAAGGCGTGGTTCGATGCGATGGCGAAATTTAAAAAACATCAGCCCGACATCTACAAGCTGAGGCCCGTGGATGTGAAGAAAGAAGGCAAGAGCATTTATCAATATAAATTTGCACCCCTAGAGGTGATGGATTCAGCGATTAGAAAAATCGCCGAACCGCTGGGGTTATACCACCGGTGGGAGCCGTCAACTAACGGAGAAAAAACGCGCATCACTTGTATCGTGGCTCATGATGCGGGGCATTCCGAATCCTGTTATATGGAGTGGACGGGAGATAACAGCGGGGGGAAAAATGCTTTGCAGGGGATAGGATCAACAGGATCATATTTGCAGAGGTATACGCTGGCGATGATTTACGGGATCGTTATCAAGGACCAGGATAACGACGGGAACTATGAAAAATACACGTTGGATGAAAGCGTCCTGCTCGATCATCTTGGAACAATAAGATCATCATCGACAATCGAGGAACTCCATAAAGTTTATTCGGTTGCCTATAAAGTTGCCACTGAATCAAAGGACCAGAATGCGCAAAGGCATATTTTGGCGGCGAAGGACACTAAAAAAGCCGAACTGGCTAAGGGGAAAAAATGAAAATTATAGATTGCGAACAAGGAACCCCCGAGTGGTTGAAGGCCCGCGCCGGGTTAGTCACGGCCAGTAATATCCCGAAGGTGCTGGCAGGGAAAGAGACGGCGAAACGAAGAGATTATATCTATCAGATTGTCGCTGAAATCCTGACCGGAGAACCTGCCGATGAAGGATACGTCAGCGAGGATATGAAACGGGGACGGGAACAGGAACAGTTCGCGTGCGCGGCGTATGAAATAAAATTCGCCCAGTTTGTCGAGAAAATCGGCTTCGTGGTCCATGACGAGTTGAGGACAGGGGCAAGTCCTGACCGCTTGGTCGGTGATGACGGTCTGGTCGAGGCGAAATGTCCAAAAACATCCACGCACTGCCGGTATATTTTTAAAGGTGAAGTACCTACGGAATATAAACCGCAGATGCTCTGGCAGATGTTCGTCACGGATCGGAAGTGGTGCGATTTCGTTTCTTTCGATTCCCGGCTGGATGAGAAAAATCAATTGTTCGTAATTCGGTTCGAGCGGGACGATGCGGAGATCGAACGGATCGTCAAAGAAGTCAAAACTTTCCTCGGTGAAGTGTATGAAATCGTTAAAAAACTGAAGGAGAGATCATGACACACACTGATTTTTTCACAGCAGTCAAAGGGAAACGGATTCGGTGGAACAGTTGGCCGGAGTGTTACTATTTCATTCCGGAAACTATTGAAGATACGAATGATGGCGTTATTGTTGGGAAAATATTCATCCCGAATGTTCCCGCATCAGAATTTCGGTTATTTATTTCAGCGGGGTTCGATTATTCGGCGTTCAACGGACGGTGGGAATTGTGGACGGGCAGGACATGAGGTAAAATTGCGGATTTAGTTCGTGGTGGTGACGAATTTATTGTCGAGATTATGGAAATTGTCAGCAAATTACAACAAAGAGAGGTTAAATAGTCATGGAAAATCAGTTACAAGTGATCGTGAAGGACAGTGGCCTTGATGAGACTAAGGCGAGGTTCATTCTTGAAAACTTTCAAAATTATTTTGAAATTGCTTCTGAATGGACAAAGAAGGCCCAGACGATTATCGTCAAAAGTGCAGATCAGAAGGCCGATATGGCTATGGCCAGAGTTGGCCGTCTATTTTTGCGCGAAAAAAGAATTGATATTGAAAAGGCCAGAAAGAACCTTAAAGAACAAGCGTTAAGGGAAGGAAAGGCCATTGACGGAATAGCCAATGTTTTAAAGGCATTAATTATTCCCATCGAAGAATATCTCGATGGACAGGAAAGATTTGTCGAGATAATGGAGGCAAAAGAGGCTGAAATAAAAAGAATTGAACTTGAAACCAAAATAGAGGCAGACAGAATTGCCAAAGAAAAGGCAGACAAGGAAGAACTTGAACGATTGAGGATCGAAACAGAGGTAAAAAAAAGAGAACTGGAAGAAAAAGAAAAAGCATTACAGGCAGAGAAGGACAAGGCCGAAGCGGAACGTAAGGCGCACGAAGAAGCCCTCGCAAAAGAAAAGAGGGAATCCGAAGCGAGAGCGAAGGCAGAGAAGGACAAGGCCGAAGCGGAACGTAAGGCGCACGAAGAAGCCCTCGCAAAAGAAAAGAGGGAATCCGAAGCGAGAGCGAAGGCAGAGAAGGACAAGGCCGAAGCGGAAACAAAAAAACAGAATGAAATAACAAGAAAAAAAATAGAAAAGGAACAACACGAAAAAGAAGAACTTCAAAGGAAACTTGACGGACTTATTAAGTGTCCCAAGTGTGGGCATGAATTTAAAGGAGCAAGCAATGCAGGACATTAATACATTATTTTTGACAGGGAGACTCGGAAAAGACGCGGTGTCATCACCAGCGAGGACCAGGTTCCCGATACGTTCACCCACGAGGGGATCACCTACAAACTCACGAGGCGCGAGATCATGCAGAGCGGTATCAACGATGCGGTCCGCGCTGGAGCCAGAAAGATTCCCGGCATTGACATCAAGGAAATGCCGAAGCAGAGCATGAGGTAGAGTATCAAAATGACTGTCCGGGTGTGACTCCCGGGCAAGGCGCGGTCCATGCCCTTGCAGGGCGGTGGGATAGCGGGATGAAAACTGCGAATCCCACCCCGCGCTTTTTGCAATACTATCGCGGCGGCGATTCACGCGGAGGAACAACATAGCCATAATCCACCTGATCGAAGAAATGCGAACGAAAGGCGTTTATTATCTGATGGTTGATCAATGGTGCGCAATACTTCGTAAGTTAGCGAAGTCGGCACTGGTGAAATAGCGGGAGTAACTTTTTTTAATTGACTTGACTTTATTGAGTTTTGGGTGTATGTTGGGAGTATGCGATGTCGAAACAGAATCAATTATTCAGTGAAAAACATAGTCGGACAGGGGCTAAAATCTCGGGCACTTCATCCGGGGTCTCGGCATCGCATCCCTGTCCGGCTTTTTATTTGGGAGAGGATATGAAATGGTTTAAACACTTTTCAAAAGCTAAATTTGACACAAAACTTTGGAGAATTATTCAAAAACACGGTCTTCGGGGATATGGGCTTTATTTTGCAATTGTTGAAGGCATTGCTTTCAACCTCGAACCTGAAAAACCTTGTCCTGAGCTCGAAGAAACCGACCAAGATATAGCTAAGTTTTTCGGGGAAGATACTGTTAAAATTGAGGAAATAGTCCACGACCTAATAAAAGAAGGGTTAATTTCGATAAATGAGCACACCAAAAAAATACAATGTTTGAAACTATTGACGCATCTTGATAATACGCTTTCACAGAATAAAACCATAATTGCAATAATAGACAACTTTAATAAGCTAAATGATGACAAACTTAAAGAAACTTTAAGTCCCTTAAAGCAGATTAGATTAGATAAGATTAGATTAGATAAGAGTAATAAAGAATATATAGACAAATGGAATACTTTTCCGTGTTTACAAAATTGTCATAAATACCCCAAGAAATTAGACGGCACTTTAAAAGATTATCCTTTTACCAAAGAACAAATTTTACAAGCAATAACGAATTATGGTGAAGTTATAGGACACCCTGAAAAATACTTTTTTAATTATCGATGGAGCATAATGGATTTTATTTTTCGAGGAAAAAATGAACGGCAAGCTGTTGCTCAATTTATAGATGATGCCAAACCGCTTGAAAACTTTTTGAAAGATAAAGACAAGGCTATCAGTAAACCTTTCGACCCTCTCGCTGCGATCCCAGGAGTGCAGTCAAGCCACGAAGAGGCGGTGGAAGCGCAGAAAAGAATACGGAAGGAAATGGGGATAGCGTGACAGTATTCAGCGTTAAAATTTCAGGAGGCAAAATATGAAAATTTATAAGGGCGATATTATTGCGAAAAGCGGGATTATTTACGAATACACGGAAGTGTCCGGTTCCATCGACGCACGCGGGAGCGACACGAAGACAGCGTTTCCGAAATTAGAAAATGTCGGCGGTTCCATCGACGCAAGCGGGAGCGACACGAAGACAGCGTTTCC